>OHOJ01000005.1_pt1 | contig 191541 bp, 114 predicted proteins | sample 1569791 | NCBI WGS metagenome assembly OHOJ01 (sample SAMEA3879542, study PRJEB24766) | human gut metagenome | biome: human-associated habitat; feature: feces | place: USA | collected 1985/1987
TAATAAAGATATTAACGAAATAATCCCAATCGGAAAATAAAAACATGCAAGAATAGAAGGAACTATCAAAGAAAGCAAAAACAGTAACGGAATAAAATGCCTTACCGATAACGATTTAAATTGCTTCGTATAATACACTGTCAAAATATTCCATTTCCCGTTTCCAAAATTATTCTTCGCCAATCCATCAAATGTTTCACGAGCCAAATAAGTACAATATGTATCAGGTACAATAAAAATATGTCCTCCACCACGTACTATCCTTTTATTCAATTCTATATCCTGATTTCTTATCAAACGTTCGTCATAAAAACCATATTTGTTAAAAACGTCCTTTTTCCAACAACCGAAAGGAACCGTATCCACTTCTATCACTTTATCAACCCCTAACCGAAAAGTAGAATTACCAACACCAAATCTGTTACTTAGTACTTCCCGAATTGCCAAAGTTTTAGAAGTCTTGTTTAATACATCTGTTTTGCAAGCCACACCCACATTATCAGCTCTCAAGCGAACCAATTCCTTTACTAGTACAGAGAAATAATTTGGCGGGTACTGAGCATGGGCATCCAAACGCATAACAATATCTCCAATAGAAGCTTTTATACCAATATTCATGGCTACCGGCACTATACGTTTTTCATTATTAAGCAAACGGATAAAGGGGTATTGCTTGGAATAGTTGTTCACTATGTCACGAGTCCCATCCTTACTCATCCCATCTACAAACAACACTTCCAATTGTTGCTTGGGGTAATCTTGAAGCAAAATAGATTGTACACACACATCAATATACTTTGCCTCATTGTATATTGGACAAATTACAGAAAGCATAAATTACAGTCTTCCATCTATCATTTCTCTATTTAAGATACCTTTTACATCATACACCACTCCATTCATATTTCTCAAAAAAGAACGGATATTTTCATTTCTAAAAGTATCATGAGCCACACCCAAAATGACAGTATCAAATTGCCCGTGTAACTCTTCCAAAGAACTTCCTGTAAGAACAATACCATATTCATGGTTAACTTTTGCTGCATTTGCCCATGGATCATACACTGTAATATTCTTAGTGTATTCAGACAATGTACTGTAAATATCCACAATCTTTGTATTGCGAATATCCGGGCAATTTTCCTTAAATGTGATACCTAACAACAAAACCTTGGCATCTTTCACCAATACCCCTTTTTGATTCATTAACTTAATCACCTGATTTGCCACATAGTCACCCATACCATCGTTCAGGCGGCGAGCCGATGACATCACACGAGGAAATACCCCATAGACCTGCGCTTTCTGAATCAGATAATAAGGGTCTACACTGATACAGTGACCTCCAACCAGTCCCGGCTTCAGTTTAATAAAATTCCATTTGGAAGCAGCAGCCTCTATTACATCGTTTGTATCAATCCCCATCGCATTAAAAATCTTTGCCAACTCATTTATAAAAGCGATATTCACATCACGCTGTGAATTTTCTATAATTTTGGAAGCCTCTGCTACTTTAATACTCGGTGCTTTATGTGTACCATTCACAAGCACAGAATTATATACATCATCTACTATATCGGCTATTTCGGGAGTAGAACCAGAAGTTACTTTCTTGATTTTCTCCACTGTGTGTTCCTTATCTCCCGGATTAATACGTTCGGGAGAATAGCCCGCAAAGAAGTCCTGATTGAACTTCAAACCAGATACTTTTTCAACTATTGGTAAACATTCTTCTTCTGTAACCCCCGGATAAACCGTTGATTCATATACCACAATATCCCCTTTGGAGATAACCTTACCCACCGTTTCACTAGCCCCCCATAATGGTTTCAAGTCGGGACGGTTATTCGTATCAACAGGAGTAGGCACAGCCACCACATAAAAGTTGCAATCCTTAATATCTTCAAGTTTTGTAGTACAGACAAAGCCGTCGTTTTGAATGGCATTCTGTAACAATTCATCCGCTACTTCCAATGTAGCATCGTGCCCTGCCATCAAAGCATCCACACGTGATTGGTTCATATCAAAGCCAATTGTTTTGTACTTTGTCGAGAAGAGTCGGGCCAAAGGAAGCCCTACATAACCGAGACCGATTACAGCAATTTTAATTGTATCCATAAACAATATATATTTCGATTTATTTCCTTGGATATATTTTAGTTTTTAATGAAGAGTAATGGCTGCCTAAAATATTTTTTATCAAATTAATGACAGACCATTTTAAATGCATAATAGTTCTCTTAGATTTAGAAGTAGCTATATTCATCACATCATTTTTTGTCATTCCTTCATATACTACATAACGGCCCATCAAATAAAAGTTATCAAATTTGATAATTTTTGTCGAGGGTTCTGAAGTATATAATAAATCATATCCTGCCTGAAAAGCTTGTAAAGCAACTCTTTCATTACTATAACCATTAGGAATAGAAGCCATTTTTATTTCTTCACCTGTTATAGACTCAAGTAGTTTCTTACTCCGAGACCATTCTTCTAATAAATCACTATTTGCTAATTCCGAAATATTTTGAGGATGAGAATGTGAATGAGAACCTATTATATGTCCTCTTTCGCGAAGTTCTTTTATTTGCTTTTTTGTCAAAAACAATGGAGTATCTATATATTGGGTACTAATAAAAAAAATCCCTTTTTGATTATATTTTTCCAATATAGGAGCAATTATGGTTAAAAATGATATCCCACCATCATCAAACGTAAATAAAACATCAACATTATTATTCACACAATACTTCGATATTTCTTTTACATGGGATTCAAACTCTTCCTCAGATATTTTATACTGAAAAGCACTTTCATTTTGGAAACCACTTTCTGTACCACTTTGTTTATAGACATCATGATACATTAATGCAATCTTGTTCATACATTACAAGTTATTTTAACTTATCCAACCAATAAACTATTAACGGTCTATACTTCAATAGAAATGAACGAAAAGCCCTATTGAACCAGGCCGTTCGTTTTGCGACTTTCCATGGAACAAGATCTTCAGGATCATAGAAATAAAAAGCCGAAGCCTCTAATCTGTCTTTTTCCCATTGTTTTCTAGAAACTTTACCCCTAACTATATTGATTTGATCAAGTACTTCGTTAATTGCATATTTCTTTCCTTCTACCTTAATAGGCACATTATTCTCATAATCGATACAATCATAAATCCACGATAAAGGCAAATTGGCTCCACATTGATAGAATATGTGTGAAGTACCATCATTTCTCAAATTAAACTCATAGAAATAAGCTACTCCTTTATATAAACCATATTCAACACTGAACAAACCATAATAATCTATTTCCCTTAAAAAAGATTCTATTCCCTTCGGATTAGTATATTCCGGGATGTCAGGGACTATATAACCATGAGAAGCACCACCATCATCCGACCAACGATCCTTATAATATGTACCAGCTAAAACCACTTCACCATTTTTCTTTCTGTATCCGGTAATTAATAAATCATATTCTTTTGGAATGTATTGCTGAAGAATATATTTATTTCCATGATTCATTAGTTTAGTCATTTTAATCAAATCATTCTCAGACCAACAAATATGAGATTTAAAGTCTAATCTACCTGTGGCTAAAGCAGTGGGTTTAACAATACAAGGATATTCAATATTATCAACACGAGAATTCCATTTGAATTCTACTGATTTAGGAATAGTAAACCCATGTCTTTTTGCAATTTCAGACATTATATTTTTATCATCAATTTTTGATAAAAGCCCCTGTTCTGATGTTCCTGAAAGGAAAAAATATGGCAATAATTTCTCTCTATTTTTATCTACAACTTCAGCAACTTCATCTCCCATTAAAAGCAATATTGCCTTATTACTTTTATCTTTATAATTACTAAGCAGATAATTAAATCCTTTTTCTACATTTGATAAAAATACTATTTTCTTACAATACTTACTCTTAGAGGCATAACCATTAGATCTTCCATTAACTAAAAATAGAACATCTAAATTACTTTTTCCCAATTGTCTAATTACCCCCAGAGCATGTGAATTATCTGCACCCCAGATTATAATTTTATTCTCTATCATTTATACAAACTATAACTTATTGATTTGGGTATGATAATATTCTAGAATTTTACCAAGTTGAACATCATTTTTATTTTCTCCATAATTAAAATGTGTTAATGCTGATCCTTTATGAAAATATTGATATAAGTCATCAAAAACATAATTAGGTTTCTTTTTATAACACTGTTTATGTTTTATATGGTTCAGATTTGCCATCATCCAAAACCACAAATCATCTGCGGCAGGACATAATGTCATAAATAAATCTTCTCGACACACATCCTTGTGTAATGAATTTGGAGGGTATAAAACACCACCTACTCCCACAGGAAAAACATCAATATTCAAATCACCTGTATATTTAGATGTTAGCCACTCATTATAAGGAGCAACTGTACCATCATTTTTAAATGTAATAACAGAAGCTCTCAGACAACTAATTTTATCCATATCATTTAAATACGAATTATATAACGATAAAACTAAATCATTGGAATAGTAAACATCATCATCAACTGTGATTATAATATCATTAGGATATAAATCTAATGTTGGAACTAATTTTTTATAAGATCTAATGTCCTTACAATACAGTATATCAACGCCATACTGCTTTAACTTTGATATTTTTGGAGGTAAATTGTTATCACACCAATTATCATTATCCAACCATAGGACAATTTTATCTGGCATTAGTCTTTGCTTTAAAAGAGATACTAATGTATAATATACAACGCTTTCAACTCGCCTACCATAACTTGTAAGGGATACAATAATCCTTTTATCTTCATTGCGATTTTGTAATTTATGAACCCCTCCTATTCCCAACAAATCTATTTTGAATTTTATCATATAACCCCAAATAGCCCTAAATAGAATGGACAAGCGATTCAACATATTTGAACAGTTTTGATAACAGAATTCGACTTTTCCAAAGCAGATGCAATAACCGCATCCATATCGTAATACTTATATTCCGCTAAACGACCACCGAAAATAATATTACGTTCTTTATCAGACAACTCTTTATACTTGAAATACAAGCTATTGTTAAAATCATCATTAACAGGATAATAAGGTTCATCGCCAAGTTTCCATTCAGAACTCAATTCACGGCTAATAACCGTTCGTGGTATATCTTCCCCTTTTTCGTTCTTACCAAATTCAAACCACTTATGCTCTATAATACGAGTCCACGGAGTTTCACTATCCGTGTAGTTTACAGCCGCATTACCTTGATAGTTAGGAATATCTAACAGTTCTGTTTCAAAACGAACAGAACGATACTGTAATGCACCAAAGCAATATTTATAAAAGGCATCTATCGGACCTGTGTAAACCACTGTTTGAGCTATATTGTTCCATAAGTCTCTATCCTCTAAATAGTCCACATTCAGGTTAACTTCAATACCATCAAGCATTTTATTTACCATTTCAGTGTATCCTCCTATTGGTACCCCCTGATAAAGAGCATTAAAATAATTATTATCATATGTAAATCTAACAGGCAAGCGTTTGATAATGAAAGATGGTAAATCTTTGCAATCTCTTCCCTATTGCTTTTCTGTATACCCCTTAATAAGTTTTTCATAAATATCAGTTCCAACTAACGAAATGGCCTGCTCTTCCAAGTTAAAAGGAGAGTGCACATTGGCAGCCTTTTTCTGTTGTTCGATCTTTTCAAAGGCTTCTTGAGGTGTCGTAACTCCCCACATTTTATTAAAGGTATACATATTAAACGGCAAAGAAAAAATTTCGCCCTTATAATTAGCCAGCGGACTGTTAGTAAAGCGATTAAAACATGCGAAACGATTCACAAATTTCCAAACAACTTCGTTATTTGTATGAAAAATATGAGCACCATATTTATGAACATTAATATCTGCAATTCGCTCCGTATAGACATTTCCTGCTATGTGTGATCGTTTATCAATTACAAGCACAGACTTACCTTTATCTACTGCTTGTTTGGCAAAAACCGCGCCATATAAACCCGCACCTACTATCAAATAATCATATTGTTTCTGATGCATATTTATTGATTTAATATACTATTTAAAATTCCTTGTAACTGCCCACCCACAGACAACTTCATTTTCTCAGCTTTCACTGCACGGACCATTAAGTTATATTCATCTGATGAAAAAGAAGAAATTATATTTTGTAAATTATGCAAACTACTTACTTTTATGCCAAGATTGTGCTTCACAACATAGTCGGCCATAGCTGCTTGATTCCATATAATAATAGGTCGTTCAGAAACGATATACATTGAAACCTTATGAGGACAATTATACCTCATATACTCACCGGCAATACCATTACAACAATCCAAAGAATCACCATCCCAAACCAATCCCCACCCACCGCTAAGATGACTAATGAGGTCTTCCGAAGAGAAGCAACCTTTATAATCTATATTACGATTACTGACAATAGGTTGCATATCACTGATAGGTGCTCCATATAAATTTACTTTAAAATCCTGCAATTCACCCATTCTCTTTAGAAATATAGATTTCTCAAGATTACCAGCAAAGGCTATTTCATTATTTCTATAAGTAGCGTTGATTGGTAAATCAACCGGAAGTAAATAGTCGAATATATCCAACTCCACTATACGAGAAACAAGTCCATTGCTTCGCAAATATTGGCTCATCTTTTCATTATGACTGATAACAATATTGAACGAATTAAGCACGGAAATTTCCTCTTTTACTGTCTTTGTGCCACGTAAAGACTCTAAATCATGAATAATACAAATTTTAAAGCCCTTACGTGATTTCAAATAGTTATAGCAGATCTGTATATTAGCAGGATATTGAACAAATAAACAAATATCCGATTTAAGCCTACTAATAGACCATAGTTGTTGCATTACTCTAAAGTACCTATATTCTAATGGATTATAAAGGTTTTTAAACCCATTAATTCGTAAGATGTTTCCCACATCTTTTTTAGCTTTACCTGAAGCATTCTTGGTATCACGTTCTATCACATTATACTGAATTCTTTCCATAATATTTTTTTTGCACAATTTCTTTTAAAATGGCAACAATTTTAACAAGTAACGATCTGTTTATAAAAGTCATTAAAACAAAGAGGAAAATTAAAATCAAAAAAGCTACATAGCCATCTAAAAAATAGATAATAAAAGTTTGCGTTATTAGAATAGCAGTATTACATAAAACCAAAACAGATTCAGGCTTTATTATCAAAAATCTCTTAGTATCTATTATCCGATAAACATATAAAGTTAAAAATGATATCAAATTTGACATAGCCACTCCTAACAACCCGATATAACGAATAAGAAATAAATTCAAGCAAATGCTTACCATAGCACAAACCATAGAGGTTTTCAAAGCACCACCTGTTTTTTTAAAAGCTACATAAAAAGAACCATAATATCCAGCTAAGCAGGTAAAAATAGCACTTATCAATAAAAGAGGAATATACTTCCAAGTCTCGTTATATCCATCGGACAGAAATGTCAAGATTGCAGGTTTTATGAATATCATTATAAAAGAGGCAAAAATAAAGAGTCCCGATATCATACATAAATAAATCATATGATAGAAGTTTTCTTTACCTTCTTGATTTCGTTCTTCTACCACAGATATTTGCCATGCCATCAAAAAAATAGAATAAGCAACATTTATCACTAAAGGTATCTTCGAAGCGATGGCAAAAACACCATTAGCTTCTGGTGAAAGGAAGTAAAGAATCATATATTTATCCGAAGAATTTATAACCCACCACATCATTGCATTAGGCACCAAAGGAAGACTATACATCAGCATACTTTGTATTTGGCATTTACTGATATATTTTGTAGAAAAATAGTTCCAACTCTTAGTTGCGAAAATGGAAACCAATAATGAGGATGCATAGGCTATTATCATAGACATCAAGTAACCATCAATACCTAACCGAAATTTGCCAACGAGCAGTAAAATACAGAGTGCCTGCAAGAGAGTGTTTATCACCCCCAGACCGGAATATAACTTATTATACTCCAAACCTCTTATTAATGAATTTTGTATGTAAAAAAATACAGACAGAACCATATATATATAGAAATATAACCAATAAGGGCGTAGCAAGTCAATGCTATTAAACACAAATGCACTTAGCAAGAAAAACAAAGATCCTATAGCGCCTAAAAATAAAGATGCAGAATAATATTCATTCTCTTTACCATCATGTTCCAACAAAAATCTTAGTAATGCATCATGTATGCTCATCGACACAAGTGGACAACATAACGAAACTGTAATAACCACTGTGTCAATAATGCCATACTCGTACGTGGTAAGCCAGTACGTATACATAGGAATGAAAATAAACTGAATAAGCCTACTCCCCATGTTGCCCACAAAAAAAGTTACGATGTTTACGCCCAACTTTTTATATTTTCCCATAGAGAACTATTTGTGTAAAACCATTTTCAGCAACTGATATCCTCGTTCACCTATGATAGTAGTTATATATTTCTTTTTTCTCACTTTTTTAAAATGTTGAGGAATTAACTTGTGCAAAGTCTCAACATATCCGCACCTTGCAAACATGCTGAATATGATATCCCGTTCTTTAGGCCTATCACAAGGACGTGTAAGAGCCAAACTCGTTTTAGGTATCAAGTTTTCCGCATCAACCATACGGGTATATAAAACATCACTCAAATCCGCTTTAATATGATTTCCTTTTTCTGTATTAACCAACAATAAGGATATGCCATTGTAAAGTTGCTCTTTTGAAACAGAGTTTCTGTCAATACCCCAAAAATCAGCAGCTGTAAAATCGCTTACTCGTTGTGTTCCACAATAAGAGCAATGATAGCACGATTCTCTCAAAAAAAGATTCTTATTAAACCCCGGGAAAAACAAGTCTTCTTCATAACTATATGTATACATTTTATTATCAGAAAAATGCAGCCGGACCTTGGTACTTTTAGCCCAACCGAACCTTGGTGTTTTTGCACGAAAATCAAAACCAACAATGTGTTTACCAAAGATATTCTCCATATCTGCTAAATAATAACGGATAACCTTAGAGCTCGTAATACCATGACAAAGCACATCCATAGTAACCAAGGTGTCTTTACAAATATTTCCTAAGACATTCTGAAGAGCTACAATTTGACAAGCTGTTCCGGTAAAGAGAACCCAACGACCTTGCGCTAAAAGATTCTTCACCTCTTTATAAACCAACAATGTATCACTTTGATAATATTTACTTTTCCGTAATTTATCAAGACTGTCAGCATTTTCAATAGCTACATGATAAGCATATACTTTTTCTGGATTTTGAGCTACACCAAATACCACCCCTTTCTTTTCGAATATATAATTTGCCAACGATGTAAAAATTCCCCCAGAACTACTCTTCAGAAGAACATCCGAAGAATTATGCCAGGCCATATAAAATTGAGAAGGAGTTTTTGTAACCGGACTATTGACTGGACATATTTTTCTGCATTTATTACATGAAATACATCTATTAAAATCAATAGCAGGATAAATAAAGCCTTCATCATCAGCAGTCATTAAGATACAATTCAAAGCACATATTTGTGCACAAGCTCCACATCCTGTACAAAGTTCTTTATTACATATTTCAAATTGTTCTGTAATCATTATAAAACATCGACTTTTTAGCAGTGTGAATAATAATCGTTAATAGCATTCTTCAAATAGCTCATTGAGTGCTGAATTTCTGTTTGAATAGAAGGCTCTCTCTCCTTATAAAATATAACTTGATTAAATAGTTCTACACTTCGATGAATATCAGTAGTTACCCTATCTATTAAGTTAAATTTTTCCAGAATATTCATCTTTCTGAAATCAGCATTAATATTTTCAAAAAGAGAAAAATTTTTTCTCATATGTATGGAAAACGACATACCATGGAATGTATCGGTAAACACATAAGCTGCATGAGCAAAAAAATGCAAAATTTCCCCAGGGCCTGCACTGGCCTGATTTATTATTCCTTTACCAATTATAGGAGCAAAAGGAGCAACTGTAACAAACATATATTCTGGATGATTTAAATGAATAGCATCAATGAGCTGCAACCATTTCTTACGTTTTTTCACACCTTGAAGACTGTAAATTAATACATATTTCGGAGGTAAATTAATAGAACTATATTCTTCGGCTATATTTAGCCAGTCTTCATGCTGAATAAGATAAGTTGGATCCAAAGTCACTTCTACCTCTTTTCCCACCACTTGCTGCACCAACTCTTTCCCCCTAGTTTCTCGCACTGCTATATGCGAGATTTTTTTTAAATTCTCTTGCTGAAGCATAAGTTCATTAAACGTAGCAATGCCCGTGGAACTAGCATACGATACTTTATAGCCATCAGTGAAACTTAAAAAATAGGGGCTTCTTGAATCCTCATTAGAGCTAATAAATTCAGGAATGTCATATCCCCAAATTTGGTCACTACCTGCCAAGTAAACATCGTAACGATTTGCAAAAGATTTTAATTGTTCCACGTAGTTTATCTCTTCAGAGAGCTTGAGCTTAGTATTGATAAAATTTTCATATTTTCTATTAGCCTGCCGCTTTCCATTAATATGCTTAAGCAATAGAAAACTTCTTAAAGCTAATTTCCAGCCTTCTTTAACCGGAAAAAGTGAATATTTGTTTTTTTGTGATTTCATCCTATAATTAATAATTTCACAATTATAGCCTAAAGAGTTCACAGTATATTGCAAAGAGAAAGCCTGCCATACAGATCCAAAATTATATGAGGCATGAAAAGTCATCATTCCGATTTGCATAAATATTTCTTTTTACGTTTATAAAATAATTGAGGAGTAACCAAAGCATATACCATAATCTCCCATGGACCAGACACGATATAAAAGGTTCCAAAGAATGAAAAGAATACAAAATAAGAAAGATATATCGCCAAGTATGAATGAATTTTATCTGATTTAGAAATACCCTGCTTATAAACTAATGCAGATACAAATCCTATCAGCATCACTACCACACAGAAACAAACTATCTCGTAAAAATAACCATATGATGGATAGATATATCCAAATGCATCTACTACATTACTGGTCGTTTCACTATTTACAGCAATGGGAAGATCATTCTGCCGTTCATGCGGAAAAAGTTTTATATCATATAGTTTACTTAAAAACATATTAGGCAAAGCACAAACAAAGGTGAGTAATTTATACCAAATAGTAACATCCCTTCTTACACCTGTATCAAATACATAATTATCATAAATCAGAGAACCAGAAGCATAAGTCCACAAATGATCCACGTAAAATGAGGAATCCACATTCGCCCCTTTTTGAAAGAATGTAAAAGCATAGTTAGAAACAAAAATAAGTACTGTAAAAATAACCAAAAAAAGAAGTGCCTTTTTAACCAACGATTTCCGGTAAACCATCATAAACATGAAGATAGTAACGAGCAAACCAATGATATTGTATTTCACCAATGTTCCAAAAGTAACAACCACCAACATTAGAATTGGTATCAAATATTGAATTTTTTTCGGATAAAAAGTCCAATACAGAAAAACAAAAGGAGCTATGGAATAGGAAAAATTCATCAAATGTCCAACAACCCCATTACCCATCACCCCTTCAGCTTCGTCCACGTTTACTGCATCAAAAGCTCCTGACCGAAACATACTCAATAATTTTAGCAGCCCCATTAAAGCTATTATAAAAACGACAAACGCCATCCAAGACACATTATACTTCAGTAAATTATCCCTATTTTCTTCTTCTGCATTTTGAACAGAGCATCGATTATTAACAGGCAAAGTCCCTATAAAAAAGCAAAATAAACCTACTGTCAGCATTAAAATTACATCATCCGATATTTGTAAAAAGCCTAATTTGTAGACAAGCAAATTATTCAAAGGTATTAGCACCCAATATGGGCCAGATAAAACCGATATCAGATTAATCAACCTCTTTTCCTTTTTGTATTGATAATATATCAAGAAACCGACCACAACAAAAAATATCAACAACATAAAAACACCAATAAATCTTAAAGTTAATTAGTTATGATACTTTAGTGGTAAACATCCAATTTTACCATAAGGGTTATAAAAAGAGGAATAAGTTTTAAAATTACTAATATGCATTTCTATAGTCATAGAAGCAGATTCTCATAATCACTATGCCCCTACACTATTTCATGGAAGAACTTCTAAGGATATTTCAATGCCGAGAGCTAATATTTCAATGGAAATCAATGACACATATCTTTACGCCACTCTTTTTCCGAGTAAATTTACTTTTCATTCATCAATATATTCCCACGGATAAGGATTATCTACCACATTCTGAAACTCTTCAATAGCTTCTTGCTGTTCAACAGTAAGCGATGCGGAATCCCAAGAATTAATAATAACCCGGCCTTCATCAGCCAAAGGCTCATCAAACACCTCGCCATAGCAGGCAGTGAGCAGACGAAGTTTCAGTAACGAAGCAGGAAGAGCATCAAGAATATCCCAACAACGATCCAAGACTTCCTGGATATGCTTCTGCTTTTCACCGTGATCAATGAACGAGGCACTATAGCCCATCAGAAGAGCCAGACAAACATTAGCCTGTTCTTCAACTGTAGAACCTTTGACACCGGAATTATACAAAGCCGTAGTCAGGCGATAAACTTCACCGTTACGACGGGAAAGGTCGTCGCTATAGACCGGATTACCGTCCATACCTAAATACATCAGATCGTGCGCTGCACGCCGAAGAGCAAGTGTTTCTTCAGAAAGAGACATAATGATTTATAATTTATAATTTGTGATTTATCAGCTGTTCAATGGCAACCGCCGATCGTCAATTATTTGATTACTTCTATAAGATCCGGATGAATGGTAGCAAGCGCAACGGCAATAACACCTTGTATCTCGATAACCACACGACGATCACGTGCACCTTTTACTTTCAGAAAAAGACCTTCCTGCCCCTCGAAGTCACCGCCCGTGATACGAACTTTTGTACCTTTGGACAAATTCAACTCATCAGGTTGGAAGTACATAAGATGGTCATTGTAAGTACCGGCTACTGCAATAAAGCGTTGCATCTCACTGTCGGAGATAATGATTTTCTGACCGCTACGGGTATCCGTAATGTATTGCAAATAGCTTACCTGTGATTTGATGCGTTTCACCTCGGAAGGACGGGCATGGACAAAAAGTAAGTTATGTACAACCGGAACCAAAGCACGGACTTTCTTACCTTTCTTTATGCTAATCTTGTATTGCATGGGAACGAAACAACCCATTTTTTCCTTTTCAAGCAGACGCATAGCATCAGGCTCTCTACGGTACGTGGCACGCATCGCATACCATATTTCAGTCTCTTTATCCGCTTCCATTTCAAGGGTTATTTCAGAAAAGGGTGTTCTCTCGGGGCTTTGAAGTTCTTGCATACACTTGAATTTCAATCACTTGCGAACACTTTATGTAAGATATGGCAAGTATTGTGTTCCTCTTGCCCATTGTTTTTTCGCTGTTGTTCATCACCTTGTTTATTCTCGCAGGTAAAGAACTATAAACGAATGGATTAAGAGGATAATTCATCTTTTAATCGTTCGTTTAAAAGGCACGTCGGAAGGCTATTTTCGCACTAAGATTCTTTCAATAAGAAAGTAATCGCAAAATCACAATTTTATTTCAGAGGTAACTGTCTATGTATTAGTAATATATATAGGCAAAAAGAAAATATTTAGTATTTCTTTATCAGAATATTTTGTTGTTTCATTTCCGGGCATTATCTTTGTGCACATTAAACGAACGATTAAAAAACACCCATCATTTACGACAATCATTATTGACACCACATTTATTTCCCTACCCTACCCACCATTTCATCATCCCCACGTTCCCTACCCGACAAGCTCCCAACATTGAACTTCCTTTTATAATAATGTACCCGCGTATACACACCCACAGGCGCGTATTTTCCTAACTTTTTCTTTAGACCTTGTTACACACATTCTATAAATAATAGGTAGCGGGTCCCCATACCTATTTACCATTCCGTGTGTAACACATGGAACAAAAAACATTCACTTTTTCAGATGGAAACAACAGATATTACAGATAGAACCGTTAATTTTGCTTTCGAATAGCGAATTTAAAATAAATTACCAACTTCTAAAATTGTGATTTTATGACTAAAAAAACACAATCTTGAGTATTGAGCTCATTAACAAGGATCATTACAGCATCGAAATCGAGAGAAAAGAAGACAGGGTCAATATCCTGTTAGTTGAAAATGAAGCGTTTGGAGAACGGATTCTAGTCGGGGCAGAAGAAAGGGAGGAGTTCCTCACTCCATGGATAAACATGCTCATCCGCCACAAAAAAGAAACGGGAATCAAAGGAACCATGGACCTGGCAAGGAAACTGGAGCACATCGCACGCTTTGAAAAGGGAAAGCAGGAAAAAGGATTCCTGACACTGAAAAGCATTAATACTGATATCATTAATCTGAGAAAAGTGTTTCTGGAAAAAGAGGAGGAAGCGAAAAAAAGAAAGAAAAATAAGTGAACAGACAAAATTGTGCAAAAACGCCTTTCAGCAATAAAAAGGCGTTTTTGCCATTCTGAATATTATCCCCTACTTCGCGGCGCCGATAAGGCGGATTTAAATAACTAAAAAACAAATGGAAAATATTCCGGTTACCGCATACAGCGGATTCAGCAATGTCCGGGGAGAGATTACACTCCGGAAAGTAATTGAGAACATCACAACGGGGATACATGCGAAAAGCGTATCCAAAATCAGACTGTTAGTAGGACAAGGAAAGATGGAAGAGGCGAATAATGTGAAGAAGCAGCTGCCCTTCTATACCGTCACGGCGGGATATCGGGAGAAAAGACAGGCATACAGCGTGATAAGATACACGCACATCACCCTGCTGGACATTGACGACCAGCCCGAAGAGAAGCTGGAAGAGCTGAGAGGGAAAATCAATGGGGATCCCGACACGCTGGCTTCTTTCCTGACTCCAAAAGGACACGGGTTCAAGGTCTTCGTGTTCCTGAAAACGGATTATGCCACCCGGCTAAGGGCTACGTTAGCCGCAAAAGAAAAAGTAGGATTCAGCACGTTGGAAAAACATCACCTGGCCATGTACAACGCCTGCAAGGAATATTATGAAAAGTTGCTCGGCGTGGAAGTGGACGGAAGCGGAAAGGACATATCAAGGGGGTTCTTCACCTCCTTCGATGAAAAGGCGTACATGAATGAAGGACTGCTGAAAGAGGTGGACGAGACACTGACAAATATCATTCCACCCGAAAAGCCACAGCCGGGGAGAAGGAAAGTGATAAGTGGTAAAGTGGTGAGTGATAAGCCGGAGAATGAAGGGAAGCCCAAGAGCGGGAATAAATCGGAGGGCAAGAAAGCAGAGGCCGGTAAACCGGAAGCCGAGCCGTGGGAAAAGATGGAATTCAACAAGGCGGTGCTCTCAGTAAAGAGAATATCAAAGTTTGAACCGGGAAACCGGGACAGCTTCATGTTCGCACTGGGCAACAAGTGTTATGCAAAAGGACTGGAAGAGGAAACCGTGATACGCCTGGCACAGGAAAAGTTAGGCAGTGAAGAGTTTGATGTGGCGGCACCCATACGAAACGCGTATATTTATACCGACAAGACGTATGAGGCGCTCGGGAGAAAGCAAGAAAAACCGGACACCATAAACCAGGTACTCGACTTCCTGAAAACACATTATGACTTCCGAAGGAACGTGATACTGGACCGCCTGGAATACCGCAACTTCAACGAGAAGGAAGAAAGATGGAAAGGCAGGTTCCGCCCCATGAGGACAAGAAGTTACAACGCCATCTTCCTCGACCTGCAACTGGCGGGAATCAAGTGCTTCCGAAATTACCTGCAGACGGTCATTGACTCTTCATACCCCAGGGACTTCAATCCCTTCACGGAGTATATCGGGAAACTGAAACCATGGGACGGAGTGACCGATTACATCGGCCGGTTGGCGGATACCGTACAGGCCGAAGACCAGGAGTTCTGGAGGAAAAGTTTCAGGAGGTGGTTCGTGGGAATGCTGGCCTGTGCATTGCAGGACGACACCGTGAACCACCTGGTAATCATACTCTACTCCGAACAGGGAAAGGGAAAGAGCACATGGATAAGAAGGCTGTTGCCGCCCGAGTGGAGGGAATATTACCGGAACGGAATGGCCAACCCCGAAAACAAGGACCACCAGCTGCTGCTCAGCACCCACCTCATCATCAACATGGAAGAGTTCGAAGGGGCAAGGGTCGGAGACCTGGCGGGGCTGAAGAGGGTAATCACACAGGAGAGCGTCACGGAACGGAAAGCGTACGACGCGCAGGCGTACACCTTCATACGGCACGCATCTTTCATTGCCAGCACCAACAGCCGCCAATGCCTGCAGGACATAGGGGGAAACAGACGGTTCCTGCCCTCATCCATCATTTCACTGGATTACAGGACACCCGTCAACTACGAGGGAGTATACGCGCAGGCGCATGCCCTGCTAAAGCAGGGGTACCAATACTGGTACGAAGGAGAAGAGATAGACGAGCTGAACCGCCACAACGAACTGCACCGAATGAAGGATCCGGTGGAGGAAAACCTGCTCGTATACTTCCGGAAGCCGGAGCCCGGAGAGACCTGCGTGAAATGGATGCCCGCAGCCACCATACTCAGTAAGATAGCCATTTACGGAAAGATACAGGTGAACAGGCAGACGATACAGATACTGGTGATGTCGCTCGAAAAATACGGGTTCAGGACAAGAAGGAACAGTCAGGGAAGCACCGAATATGAAGTGATAGACCTGCAAAATGATGAGGTAAACAATGGATTCAGGGAAAAGAACCGGGATGAAAAGGACGGGAAAGACGATAAGGAAGAGGGAGTATTGCCGTTTTAAATTTCGCATACTCTCTATTTATCAGTTGACAAGGGAACAAGGGGAATAGAGGATGAAAAGGTTTCTTGAAAGTAGAGTTATCACCCGTTACATATATTGGCATTTTCTTTACAAAAAGCACCAATATTTCATTCGCCGGATTCAAACCATTTAAGGCTCACCGAGATACCTGAATATAAGTTTCACTTCAAGAGGCAGATAAGAATGACGGTTCTTGTTATAACCCGCTTCCTTCAGTTCCGCCATCAATTGCCTGTTAGCATAAATCCACCGGCGAAGAAGTTGTAGGGCGGTAGTAATACATACACCGGGATTGTAAAGCATGGCAAGGTCGGCTTTGGTATAAGCGCGGACAGGGACTTTTTCATCTAAGTTTTCTTCTTTCATAAGTTTGTTTTTTAGTGATTTACATGGTATAAAGGTACTCATTTACAGCGACAACAGAAAGGAATAAAGAAGGTATTACTTCTCATTTAGATTCTCTTTTTTTCATACAAATTCAAATAGCTTCAAGCGGAAAGTGGAAGGGAAAAGAACGGGGTATATTTGCAATGTCCAAAGGGGAAAAGAGCGAAAATCTTCCGGCAAGCCCATGATGGCAGAGCAAATTAAGAAAAGCATGAGAAGAGGATTCGGACAACTTTCCCAAAAGGATCATTAAATAACCTTGTTTTTTAACTTTAAAAAAATGATTGATTATGGGAGTACCATTCAAAAAGATTCCGCGGAGAGATCCGCGAAAGGAGGATGCGGTGGCAAAGTTTTATCCGCAACTGGTAACGTTAGGGGACAATGCCGACCTGGAAGACGTGGCGTACGTGATGAAGGAGAAAAGTTCACTCACCTTGGGAGATATCAAAAGTGTAATCACCAACTTTGTAGAGGCGCTGATTGACAAGCTGTATGGCGGACAATCGGTGAACATCAAGGATTTCGGGGTGTTCAGCCTGTCAGCGCGGACCGTCGGAGTGGAGAAAAAGGAGGATTGCACGGCTAAGAACATTAAGGCCGTGAAAATCAATTTCCGACCATCAACCACCATCAGACCGGATGTGACGGCAACACGTGCCGGACAGAAAATTGACTTCTACGATTTGGAGGCATTGGTAAACAAGGACGGAAGTTCGTCAGGTGGCAACTCTTCCGGTGACCAGGGAGGATCCGGTAGCGGCGAGGGAGGACTGGATGAAAATCCGCTGGGTTAAAATATCACTAATCATTTAATCAAAGAATATGAAAAAGTCAATCTGGGATAAAATTCTCAAAATTGTGATTGCGGTAGCTTCGGCTATAGTAGGGGCACTGAGTGCCAATGCCATGAATGTGTAAAGGGGTAAGATAAATCTCCCTCGAAAATGAATAAGGCTGTTTTTGATGAAGCAGCCTTATTTTCTACAAAATAAAACTGACCTATCAAAAGCTCAGAATGGTTAGCATAATTTTGCATGATAAAACCACAACTCACAACAATAACAGAATGTAATAGTCAATCTTTATTAACACAAAGTTAAAAAGCAATTATAAGAAACCTTACTTTTGTGTTTTTGCATTAATATCTAATATTAATGCAATATAAAAGAATACTTAATAATCTGGTTATGAGACTTTTTTTTTATCTTGGAAACATATAATCAGCCTCTGTTTTGTCTTACTACACTTAAGTTTATCCATTGCCCATGCAACCGTAGTCCCCAAACAACATCGACTACTTATAATTAACTCTTATAATGAAGGAGCCCCATGGAGTCAAACGCTTATAACCCCTATTATGCTCCAAACTTCTTCAATACTGGCCCACATGAATTTCACTAAAGAAAAAGGGTCCACTCCTCAGGCGCACATTATAAAGGCCTCCGAATACTTTCAGAAAATGCACCCGGAAGATGTGGAACGTATCCAGCAGATACACAAGAATCTTGCATCCGGAAAATTACAACATGCCAAAGAAGAGTTTCGCATCATTACTGAAGTGGAAGAACGAAAATTTACAGATTGGCTTGAAACGAATGCGGTAGTAAATCAATACGATGAGCAGGGCAATCCGATATCATTGGTAGGTTCGCTACTATTAATTACAGAACGTAAGAGACAAGAGAAGGCACTGGTAACAGCTAGAGAAAAAGCTCTGGAATCCGAACGGCTAAAGTCTGCATTCCTGGCTAATATGAGCCACGAAATACGCACACCATTGAATGCCATCATAGGTTTCTCCAGCCTGCTGACCACCACTGAGGATGAACATGAACGGGAAGAGTTCATCAGTATCATAGAGAATAACAACCAGCTTCTCCTACAACTTATCAGCGACATTCTGGATCTGTCGAAAATAGAGGCAAATACTCTTGATTTCAATTACCAGAACGTTAACTTGAACGGACTGGCAAGAGACGTAGAAAGAACAGTACGACGCAGACTACAACCGAATGTTGTCCTGAAATTTATTCCCGGAGTTACCGAGTGCCATGTACAAACCGAACGTAACCGACTTTCACAAGTACTTATCAACTTACTTGTCAATGCCACAATATAAGAGAATGTGCCAAAACAGAATAAAAGAACGCAAATTACATGAATTACACAAACAACAAATCAGATAAGTTCTGATTATCAGAAGGATAAAAAAAAAGAATCATTTGTGTAATTCATGTAATTTGCATTCTAAACTTCATTTTGACATACTCCCATCATTATCTTGCTTTAAATCTGAATTTTCTTTTTCTACCGTCCCTTTTCCCCTATACTCGCTCGGACTGACCCCGAAATGCTTCCGGAATACCTCTCTGAAATATTTTGCATCGCAGAACCCGGTCATATCCGCTATTTCCGTAATAGAGTGTTCGCCTTCTTTCAACATTCGGGCAGCATACTGCATACGGATGAGACGTACATAATCTGCCGGAGAACAATCAGTCAATGCTTTCACTTTATTATAGAAACTACTGCGGCTCATGTGGTGAAGCGAACAAAGCATATCTACCGTAAAATCCGGATCGGCCATGTTCTTCTCCACATTTTCCCTGACGGAAGCTATGAATTTCCAGTCAAGTGTATCCCGACACCCTTTCGGCCATTTTTCAGTTTCAAAGTCCGAACTGCCATACTTCTTATGCAATAAGATCCGATTGGTAATCAAACGGTTGATACTCGCCTTCAATATGCTGATGCTGAAAGGTTTCGCCATGTAATCATCCGCACCTATCTTCAGTCCTTCCAGCATGTTTTTCTCATCACCCAATGCAGTCAACAGAAGCACCGGAATATGAGATGTTTCAATATTACCCTTAATGGCGGCACACAATTCATCTCCCGACATTTCCGGCATCATAATATCTGACAACACAAGATCCGGCTTAAATTCAGGCAGAATTTCAAGAGCCTCCTTTCCGTTGTGACAGGACTGCACCAGATAATCCTCACCAAGTGTATTCACCAGATAAATACGCAAATCGTCATTATCCTCCACGATGAGGATACGTCGGGAAGAAGCATCACTCTGCTTGGGCTCAACGGCAGAAAGTGCCGGAGTAACAACTTCCGGCATGCTGATAGATCGCTCCGGAGTTGCAGATATGATACTGGCTTTACGAAAATGTTTGTTCCCCTTAGGAAAAATGATTCTTACCAGTGTACCTTGTTCCGCCGTACTCTCTATAGTTATTTTTCCACCATGTAAACGCACCAGCCTATGCACCAATGCCAGGCCGATTCCACTACCGCTAACCCTCAAGTTGACGGCATTGCTACCTCGAAAATAGGTATGAAAAAGTCCTTTCTGTTCATTGCGGGGAATACCGATTCCGGTATCTTTCACCTCAATGCCCCAACCATCCTCATATTCTGATGCACTGACATATATGTTCCCATTTTCCGGTGTATATTTCATGGCGTTCGACAGGATATTCTTCATGATAGAATCCATCTTATCCCTGTCAAACCACACGTTCAGGTATTGAAAATTACTTTCGTAAGTCAACCTGATATGCTTGATGTTTGCATACGCATGAAATGTGTCACAAATGCCTGACACATACGTACCTAATTCATACTCAGCAATATACATATGTGATGAATAGGTATTGATACGTTCAAAATTAATAAGATTTGTTATAAGCCGTAAAAGAACATCCACATTTCTCAGAGCCATGCTCACATGTCCCTTACCTTCCTCATTCACCATATCTTTGTTCCGTAGTTCTTCCAACGGGGCCTTTATCAGAGTCAGAGGTGTACGGATGTCGTGAGCTGTATTTATAAAAAAGCGTGTCTTTTCTTCCGAAATCCTCTTCTGTTTCCTCAGTGTAATGATGCGGAACAGAATCACACACACCAGAACAGCTAACATAATATAACCGGCTATAGCCCACGGAGTAGCCCACAACGGAGGAGATATGATAATCAACATACTGCGCTGTTCATAACTCTTATACTTTTCTTCGTTAGATACGGAACGTACATGAAGCATATATTTACCCGAAGGGATATTGGTGAAACGCATCAGACCGTTGGAAGAAGGCGTAGTCCATTCATCATAAAAGCCCTCCAATCTCCAGGAGTATAAAATATTAGAAGGATAGTCGTAATTAATGGAGGAAGCCCTCAGTGAGAAAGTGTTCTGTTCATATTTAAGTTTCAAAACTTTCGTATCGTTAATATCCGTTTCCAAGGGCGATCCTTCATCACCAGGATATACAGGCTGATAGGATATATTCAAATCACTAAGCAACATCGGAGAAAAAGTTGGGACCGGTATGTGCATATCCGAAGGAAAACCAATGACCCCATCATTACTTCCCAAGACAAAACGACCGCTACTATGCAAAATACCGGCACCGGGATTGAAACAGACACTCATAAGCCCCTGTTCACGCGTCCAGTTATTAAATGACATTCTACGAGGTGAAAAATGAACAATTCCATTTTCCGTACTAAGCAATAAATCCCCGTCCGGTTTAGGAAGAATTGTATAGATATTATTGGAAATAAGGGCACAATTATCTGTATAATACTGAGCGAAGGCCTCTTCTTCGGGATTATAAAGCACCAGCCCGGAACCACTGGTACCTATATACAACACACCATCGTCTCCCTGATACAAGGCATGGATATGCATAGATTCCACAGGCATATCGATGCTGCGATATTTTCCGGAAAATTTGTCTAGCAAATATAGTCCTGCCGAAGTGCCAATCCACATCGAAGAATCGTCTTTTTCGCGAATACAGGTAATAGAATTCAAACCGGAATACAGACGGGATTTGCCACTTTTAAGATCAAAACATTTCAGATTATAAAAACCGCCTGACCAGATATTACCTTCCGAATCTTTCCTTATGTCACGAATGTACTGATCGGGACGCAGGTCTAAATGAAAGAAAAGAGAAGAAGCAATATAGTCAACCGTAAGGGCACGTTTATCTATCTGGTAAAGACCGGAGGTAAAACCACCTGCCAGAATAATTCCGGGCGAGATTTCACAAAGTGTCAGGAATATATGATTCTTATCTTCCAGTTCATGATCAAAAGTGCTGAAAAAGGAATGCCATTCCCCCGTAGCGGAACTATATAGACTTATGCCATTGCTGGTACCGAACCAAAGGTCACCCTCACTATCTTCAATGACATCATGCACCTGGTTATTGACAAGTGACTGGCGGTTTCCAACCGAATGACGAGTCCAGCGGTAACCGCTGTAACGATTGTCGCGGATGGTTATTCCACTGGGATAATTAGCAATCCAGATGCGACCCTCATGGTCTACATGCACATCGTTTATATTGTTGCCATTCATTCCATTATGGATATTATAATCTGCTACAATATAAGGAACTGCATAACATGTATCAATATTCATACGATAGATTCCTTTCCCGTCAGTAGCTATCAGAATTTCCCTTTCCCCAAAGGGGATAATACGTTTGATATTCACGTCACTAAGGGTTTCATCCGACCGGTTTTCCTGAGAAGTATCAAGATCACAAATCCACACTCCCTGCTTAAAAGTACCGACAAACAGTTTCTTCAAAGCAGCTGAAAAGAATAACTCGCTCACCGGTGCATGAAGATTATATGCCGGTGTACACGAAAGTAACATACGAGACTCATCCAATACCGCCCGATACAACCCGGACTCCGTACCTATGAAGAAGTTTTCCCTATCTATCTGGGCAATAGAAGTGACATTACTGATTATACTGGATGATAATTGCGATATCTTTCCTGTGCGGGTATCGAACAATGCCATTTGTTCTTTACTGCAAAGCCAGATACGTCCGGAATGATCCATATAGCTATATGTAATATTCGGCGAAGAGATTCCCTTTTCCGGTAAAGGAGGCATATACACCTGTTCGAACCGATCCCGTCCCTGCTCATAGCGGAAAATGCGGCCTTTCCGTCCAGTTCCCCACAACACACCGTCGTCAGCCATGTAAAGCCAATTCAGGCTAAACTGCATATTGAGCTTCTGTCCCTTATCCGTCAATTCATAGTGTTTGATTTCCTTGCCATTGTAACGGTCCGGACCTTCCTGAGTAAGGAACCACATATATCCTAAAGAATCTTGTAGGATACGATAAACTTTCTGACTGCCCAGACCATCCTCCATACTTATATATTTATATGCCTGGGCTACACATACCTGAGTAAAAAATACGAGTATGGCAAACAGCATGGAGGTTTTTCTCTGTTGATAAAATCTTCTCCTGTTCATCACAGTTCGTGTGTTATCATCCAAGGATTCCTGACTCCGAATCTGACAAGGAATCCCAACGGTTTAATATTAAAATATGAGATTAATATGCAAAATTAACCAAAAAGGCAGAAAAGTTCACAGTATAAAACAAGTTTTTTTCATAATACACGTCATTTTTTATCGCTATTACCATATTTTTCTTATAACAAATAGCATTCACCAGAAACGATCCTTTTTCTTATTTTCGTTCTTAATCACTTATTTGACAACTTTTTAGCCATCTTATTTGTTAGAGACATATACTAATCTATAATCCATGATCCATGAAAGTACATGAATATCAAGCAAAGGAAATCTTCTCCCAGTATGGAATTCCGGTAGAACGACATGTGTTATGCAATACGCCCGATGAAGCCGTAAAAGCTTTCCGGCAGTTAGAAGTGGACAAAGTAGTTGTGAAAGCACAAGTGTTGACCGGTGGACGAGGAAAGGCAGGAGGCATAAAACTGGCTGACAATGAAGAACTGGTAAGACAGCACGCCCGGGAAATTCTGAAAATGACCATCAAAGGTTTTCCTGTAACCCGAATTTTAATCAGCGAAGCTGTAGATATCGCAGCTGAATATTATGTCAGTTTTACCATTGACCGCAACACGCGTTCAGTAGTGCTTATCATGAGCGCGGCAGGAGGAATGGATATTGAAGAAGTAGCCCGCAACACTCCGGAGAAAATCATTCGCTATAATATCGACCCGTTGATAGGATTGCATCAATATCTGGCACAGAGTTTTGCATTCATGCTTTTTGACCAGGCGGAACAAGCCAGGCGTATGACTTCCATCCTTCAGAATCTCTATAAAGCCTTCATGGAAAACAATGCTTCGCTTGCTGAAATCAACCCGTTAGTGTTGACGGCTAAAGGTACCCTTACAGCCATTGATGCCAAGATGGTGTTCGATGATAACGCTCTTTACCGCCACCCCGATATATATGCTCTTTTCGAACCTACACCGGAGGAACAACTCGAAGCTACAGCCAAAGAAAGAGGATTCAGCTATGTACGTATGGACGGAGACATCGGTTGCATGGTAAACGGCGCCGGACTGGCAATGACTACCATGGACATGATTAAGTTATATGGCGGTTCACCTGCCAATTTCCTGGATATCGGTGGGAGTTCAAACCCCGTGAAGGTGATTGAAGCCATGAAGATACTGCTGAATGATTCGAAAGTAAAAGCGGTCTTCATCAATATATTTGGCGGTATCACTCGTTGCGACGATGTAGCTATAGGATTGATACAGGCTTTCGACCAATTGCAAACGGAAATTCCTGTCATTGTAAGACTGACGGGAACCAATGAAAATATCGGCAGGAAACTATTAAAAGACAGTAACCGCTTTCAGGTAGCGGAAACCATGAATGAAGCCACCCTGATGGTAATAAAATCTGTGAAAGGAGAAACATTATGAGCATACTTATTGATAAATCGACCCGCCTGTTGGTACAAGGTATTACGGGCAGAGACGGACATTTTCATGCTGTGAAAATGAAAGAATACGGTACGAATGTGGTAGGTGGTACGTCTCCCGGAAAAGGAGGCAGCACCGTAGACGGGCTTCCCGTTTTCAACACCATGTACGAGGCAGTGGAAAAGACGCAGGCCAATGCCTCCATTCTTTTTGTTCCCGCCAGCTATGCGGCAGATGCTATCATGGAAGCCGCAGATGCCGGAATCAAACTGATTATCTGTATCTCCGAAGGTATCCCTACCCTCGATGTAATCAAAGCGTATCGCTTCACTCAACTGAAAGGAGCCATGCTGATCGGGCCGAACTGCCCCGGTTTAATTTCTCCGGAAAAGAGCCTGGCCGGAATCTTACCCGGCAACGTTTTTAAAAAAGGAAATGTCGGAGTGATCAGCCGTAGCGGAACATTGACTTACGAGATTGTTTACCATCTTACAGCCAACGGCATGGGCCAATCTACCGCTATTGGCATGGGAGGTGATCCCGTAGTAGGACTTTACTTCCGTGAACTATTGGAAATGTTCCAAAATGATAAGGATACGGAATCCATCGTCATGATCGGTGAGATTGGTGGAAACGCAGAAGAACTGGCGGCTGAATATATAAAGAAACACGTAACAAAACCTGTCGTAGCTTTTATTGCCGGACAATCTGCACCTCCGGGAAAGCAAATGGGACATGCAGGTGCCATTATTTCCGGTAATTCCGGCTCTGCCGAGGAAAAGATTGCAGCACTGACGGCAGCTGGAATACAAGTGGCAAATGAACCGGCAGAAGTACCTATCTTATTAAAAGCTTCACTTCCAAACAAATAACATAAACCTGTTGGCGGAATTTATTCATTTCGGTATAGTAATGAATTTTCACCACAGAGTAACACAGAGTTTCACGGAGTTTAATCAATTTGAAATCAAAAGAATATAACTCCGTGAAACTCTGTGTTACTCTGTGGTGAATTATATTCATAACCCGTCAAAAAGAAATAAATTCCGCCAACGAGTAACATAACTACATTTTAAATCAATTCGTAGCTGGCGCTTTGGATAGGCATATCCAGATTGTGCAGTACTTTTTCCAGTAAAATACCCTCCCGATTGTCGTACTCATACCCAAAAGTAGCACGAATGCCCTGAAGAATGAATTGCGTGGCACGGTCCAAAGCAATAGGAAGACTGTCCCCTTGCAATAAAGCACCGGTTATGACACTTGTAAAAGTATCCCCGGTTCCCGGATAATGGGCCGGCAAATACGGACAAGTAATTTTCCAATATCGATCCCCTACCCGATTATAAGCATATACCGAGGTTTTGTGACTCTCTTCATGAACAGGAACGCTGGTTATTATAACCACCTGAGGGCCTGCATCAGACAAAAGACGAAGGTAAGATTTCAATTCTTCATCCGTATTATCTGCTTTATAAGGCTTGTCCATCAGATAAAAAAGTTCAGTGAGATTTGGGGTGATCACATCCGCCTTCGTTGCCAGGTGGCGCATTTCGCGAATCATTGATTCATCAAAGTTTGTGTATAGCCGTCCGTTATCTCCCAATACGGGGTCAACTACCACCAAGCTGTCCGGCTGGCGGAAGTCATCAATAAAATCCGAAACAATCTGTACCTGACGCGGAGCTCCGAGATATCCTGTATAGAAAGCATCAAATTGTACATCCAGCTTTTTCCATTCGGCAATAATTCGAGGCATTTCATCCGTCAGGTCAAGAATAGAAAACTCCGGATATTGCGTATGACTGGAGAGCACAGCCGTAGGTAAAGGGCAAACCTGAAAGCCCATGGAAGACAAAATCGGAATTACAACCGTAAGGGATACACGCCCAAAACCAGACAAGTCATGAACGGCAGCTATTCTCTTTACTTTATTTGTATACATCTTGGTTACTACATTTTTTCTTTCACATAAAAAAACTCCCCGCAAAGATAATCTTACGGGGAGTAAAGAACAAGCTAAAAGAGAAAATGTTTGATTCAATTAAAGTTTAGGAATTAAGCTAATGCAAGTATCAGTATTTGTGCAGTAAGCACACGTAAAAACATGGTAAGCGGATAAACAGTGGCATATCCCACCGCAGGAGCATCACACGAAGTCAGATCATTGGAATACGCCAACGCGGGCGGATTCGTGGTTGAGCCACCCAATACTCCGATCAACGTATAATAGTTTAATTTAAAGACGTATCGTCCGACAAGCCCGGCTATCAGCAAAGGAACAATAGTTATAATAACACCATAACCTACCCAGACATATCCACCGTCATAAATCACCGTTTCCACAAATCCTTTACCGGCACCCAATCCCACACAAGCCAGGAAAAGGGAAATTCCTATCTCACGCAGCATCAAATTGGCACTCATGGTAGTATAAGTAATCATTTTGTACTGAGGACCGAAGCGACTGATCAGAATGGAAACAATAAGAGGGCCGCCCGCCAATCCTAACTTTACCGGCTGTGGAATGCCCGGAAATACGAAAGGTGTACTACCCAGGATACATCCTAACGCTATCCCCAAGAATATAGGTATCAGATTAGGATGATCCAAGCGTTTCATTGAATTTCCCAATACTTTTTCCGCATGACTAACCGCCAGCTCGCTACCAACAATAGTAACACGGTCGCCCATCTGCAATTGTAATTGCGGAGCAGCAACCAAGTCTACTCCCGAACGATTCACCCGGGTAATACTGGCTCCGAAATTATTACGTATCTTCAATTGGGAAAGCATCTTTCCATTCAGTTCAGGTTTCGTTATCAAGATACGACGGGAAATCAGTTTCTTGTCCAATTGCTCCCATTGCATATCAATCTGCTTACCGAAGAAGACGCTAATAGCTTCAATATCTTTAGGGGTAGAGATAACCAAAATTTTATCATTCAGATGCAATACCGTATCTGAATTAGCCAATTCCGTTCCTTGCCCGTCATGATACTGTACACGCGAAATCACAAAATCACGGTTCATCAGCGGACGTATATCTTTTATCTTTTTTCCGTCGATAGCTTCATTACGGATTTCAAACGAAATAGGACGCACAGTGAGTTCCTGTATGTGTCCCAGTCCACGTTCAGCTTCCGCCTCTTCTGTCTTGGTATTGATACGCAAAATATATTTCAAGGCTATCAATGACAAGATAATGCCGACTACACCCAGTGGATAAGCAACCGCATATCCCAATGCTATCTCAGGGGCATCTATTCCGTTCAAATCACTGTTTGCCTGCTGGGCAGCTCCAAGTCCCGGAGTATTTGTTACCGCACCGGAAAGGATACCGACCATAGTAGTGATAGGCGTACCCGTGACAAAATGTAATATAATCGTGATGACTACTCCCAGAAAAACGACCAGCATAGCCAACAGATTCAAGGTAAGTCCGCCTTTTTTGAAAGCAGAAAAGAAACCGGGTCCCACTTGTAGCCCTATGGAGTAAACAAACAAGATCAGACCGAACTCTTTCATAAAATGAAGCAAGTGTTCATTCAGAGTCATATCAAAATGCCCGAATACAATCCCCACAAAAAGTATCCATGTGATACCTAATGAAACTCCCGCCACTTTGATTTTAGCCAGCATAATGCCAAATGCTATCACAAGTGAAAGGATCAGTACGGAATGAGCCACTCCTCCACCCCAAAGATCAGGGTATCCTTCAAAAAGGTTCTTCAATAGTTCCATAATTTAAAGCATATATAATTTTTTCTTCATATAATCCGTTTAAAGTCTCCCCGGAGAAATCACTTCTACGGGGAGACGCACACATTGAAACATAACTAAATCATAGTGGCATATTGCCGTGCTTTTTAGGTGGGTTGCTCTGACTCTTGTTATGCGTCATTTCTAACGCCTGAATCAGCTTATACCGGGTATCACGAGGCATGATAATCTCATCAATAAAACCACGCTCGGCAGCCCGATACGGATTAGAAAACTTAAATTCATATTCCTGGATCAGACCGGATTTTTCTTCCGGTGTAACATTTCTATATAATATATTCACAGCTCCTTCGGCTCCCATTACAGCTATTTCAGCCTGCGGATAGGCCAGATTGATGTCTGCCCCTGTCTGTTTGCTGGACATCACGATGTACGCACCGCCATAAGCCTTACGGGTTATCAGGGTAATTTTAGGGACAGTAGCTTCTGCATAAGCATAGACGATTTTTGCCCCGTGACGAATGATGCCATTATGCTCCTGCGTCACGCCAGGCAGGAAGCCCGGTACATCTTCGAAGGTAATCAACGGAATGTTGAAGCAGTCGCAAAAACGGATGAAACGTGCAGCCTTATCGGAAGCATCTATATCCAGCACACCAGCCAGATAAGCCGGCTGATTGGCTACAACTCCTACCGAACGACCATTCAGACGGGCGAAACCCACCACAATATTCTTTGCAAAATGAGGCATCACTTCAAAGAAATATTGGTTATCCATAACAGGCTCTATAATATCTTTAATGTCATAAGGAATGTTCGGGTCTTCCGGAATCACAGTTTGAAGCTCTTCTGACTGACGTCTGGCATCATCCGTACAAGGAATAAGCGGAGCATCCTCCATATTATTGGAAGGCAGGAAGCTGAGCAATTCGCGTATGGCCAGCATGGTTTCTTCTTCAGTGTTACACATGAAGTGAGTAACGCCACTCTTACTGCTATGTGCATAGGCTCCACCCAGCTCTTCCTTGTCCACTTCTTCATGCGTAACCGTTTTCACTACATCCGGCCCTGTGATGAACATATGGCTTTTCTCTTTCACCATAAAAATAAAATCCGTCAATGCAGGTGAATAACAGGCACCGCCGGCACATGGACCCAGAATAGCTGAGATTTGAGGGATCACCCCGGAAGCAATCGTATTCTGATAGAAAATAGAAGCATATCCTGACAAACTGCCGACACCTTCCTGAATACGGGCACCTCCCGAGTCATTCAGAGCAATAACCGGAGCACCATTTTTGAGTGCCAGTTGCTGTACTTTCACTATTTTCGCTGCATTAGTTTCACTCAAAGAACCACCATGCACCGTAAAGTCATAGGCGTACACAAATACCGGACGACCGTCAATCTTGCCGTAACCAGTCACCATGCCATCACCTGGAATTTGTTTTTTCTCCATTCCGAAATTGGTGCAACGGTGATTTACAAACTTGTCCAACTCATTGAATGTCCCTTTATCCAGCAAGGCTTCTATGCGTTCGCGTGCGGTCATCCGCCCGGCAGCATGTTGTTTTTCTATCTTATCAATGCCTCCACCCTGCGAGGCACACTTATTAAGTTCTTCAAACTGATTATATATTTCTGTCCTTTCCATACTTATTCTTCATTTATAATATCCAATGTCATTAAAATCTGGTTACTGCTCACTGAATCACCTTCCACCACCAAGATTTCTCTCACTACACAGTCCGAATTGACCTTATAGTTGCTTTGCATTTTCATAGCTTCAAGCACCACTACAATATCTCCCGCCGACAAACGGTCCCCTTTCTTTACAGGAATCTTCATAACCTTACCCGGCATCGGAGCAATAATCTTATCGTCCTGTCTCTCTTCTCCTCCTTTTCGCATACGCAAGTATTTCACCTGGGTATCTGCTATATCCACATGATAAGAGCGATAGAACAAATTCACATCATAGCTTTTTCCTCCTTCACCGCGGATGACTTCCGTATTGTAAGAATTTCCGTCGTGTAAGATGGAGCAGCTGCCGTTTTCTGCCATGGCAATATCCACATCGTAGATTCTTCCATCAACATTCAACCGGACTTTATTATCTTCTTTACTGACCAACGTCACGTCGGCAACGCGGTTTCCAATATGTATTTCCATTAACTACTTCCTCCCTCTTTAAATACGTAAAACTCCTTTTTGCAAACCGAACTCACGCCAGCGACTGATAGGACGACCATCAGACGACTGCGTGGAAGAATTCTCTTCCAGGTTCATCAGGTAATCTATATAAGCGGCAATCATGGCAATATTCTCAATTTCTTCATTATTACTGTTAGGACGCTGCAACATACGCGAGTTTTTCTCGATAAACAGCGTGTTGTATTCTCCCTTTACGAAATCGGGGTTGTGCATGATGCGCTTCAGATAAGTAAGATTCGTCTTCAATCCGGTAATTTTATACTCATACAGCACACGGCGCATACGCTCAATGGCATACTGCCGATTGGTGGCCCATACGATCAGTTTTCCGATCATGGGATCATAATAAATAGGAATCTCATACCCTTCGTAAACATAGCTATCGATTCGGACACCGATACCGTTCGGTTCAGCCAATAACTTAATGATTCCCGGAGACGGCATAAAATTATTCTCCGTATCTTCCGCACAGATACGACATTCGATAGCATGTCCCCGCTGAAACAAATCTTCCTGTTTAAGATGCAACGGATAACCGGATGCAATCATGATCTGTTCTTTCACCAAGTCCACACCCACCACTTCTTCCGTAATGGGATGTTCCACTTGCAAACGGGTGTTCATTTCCAGGAAATAGAAATGACGATGCTTATCCACCAGAAATTCGATAGTACCTGCACCCGAATAGTTCACTGCTTTGGCGGCAGCTACAGCCTTCTCTCCCATCTCTCTGCGTAATTCCGGAGTGAGGAAGGGAGACGGACTTTCCTCCACAATCTTTTGATTTCTACGCTGAACAGAACATTCGCGATCAAATAAATGAATCACATTGCCATGATTATCACCCAATACCTGAAATTCAATATGATGGGGTTCCTCCACAAATTTCTCCAGATATACCGTATCGTCACCAAAAGCAGACATAGACTCCGAACGGGCGGTATTATAAGCCTCAACTACTTCATCCTCACTATGTATCAGTCGCATACCTTTTCCGCCACCACCCATAGAGGCTTTCAGCATCACGGGATAGCCGATCTTATTACATATCATCACAGCCTCCCCGGCACTCTGCAAGGGTTGTTCCGTACCGGGAACTACCGGTACTCCGGCTGCAATCATGTGTTTACGGGCTGAGATTTTATCGCCCATCGCTTCCATTGTTTCGGCAGAGGGCCCGATAAAAATAATGCCTTCTTCTTTGCAACGACGGGCAAAGTCGGCATTTTCAGATAAGAAACCATATCCGGGATGGATGGCATCCGCTTCATGCTGCCGGGCAGCACGAATTATATTCTCTATATTCAAATAACTGTCTCTGGAAGCTGCCGGACCTATCAGACAGGCTTCATCGGCATACATGACGTGTTTTGCTGCACGGTCCGCTTCCGAATAGACAGCTACTGTACGTATTCCCATCTCTTTGCAGGAACGCATTACACGTACAGCAATCTCGCCTCTATTGGCAATCAATACTTTTTTTATCATTGTTCTTCTGTTTATCACAAAGGGGTGCATCACATACATCCATAACGATACCCTCTTTGACTGCCGTCAGACAGTCATGACATAAACAGCCCGGGTAATTCTTTTGCAAATAAGCACGTTGCTGCTCATTCAGTCGTACCGTAGCGCAATGGCATGACAAAATCCGATCGTGCATACACTCAAAGGTTGCACCACAACGCGGACATACCTTTTTCATAGGCATCCCTTTCGCATTAATTAAATTAAAACAATTATACGTTCGTACTGTTCCCCTAATCCCACGAGTAGCAACAGACTTTAACGAATGGCAGGTCTTCTGACTGACTCCCTTTCTGATTCCTTCCCGGCCTCCAATTCACAGCCAGTGGCTAAAGTATTTATCAAGAAAGTTATGGAGCTTCACAGCAGCGGGACTGTCCGGGATTTACACCCGATTCCCTTTTAATCCAAATGACAGAAATGTTCATCCGAAACCAATTCGGGGCAAAGATAGTGGAAATTATCATTGGAGATGCTTTTTAAAACAAAAAATATAAGCTGGGAATATTTTTTTCTATCATCCGTTGGATTATAGATTTTATTTCTAACTTTGTCAGCGATAACGGTTTCCAAATCACCGCAAGCGTGAAATGGAATTAAAAGGGAATCCTGTGAAAATCAGGGACTATCCCCGTAGCTGTAAGTTTCATCTCCCTACCATGTGGAGAAAAGATTGTGGCACTCTTTAGCCACTGGTCCTGCAAAGACCGGGAAGGCGCCACAACGGAAACAAGTCAGAAGACCTGCCGATATCTGTAATCATTCAGGCTTTCGGGTGAAAAGCGATAGAATGCATCCTCCAAGATTCATTTTATTACTTACTCTCCTTATTTTGTCGTTTGATTTAGTATAGCTAACTAAACAAAGAATATTTATTTGTTAAATCTTAAATTACAGGTATGATCAATTCGGAGACTTTCATCGTCAAAAGAGATGGGAAAAAAGAAGCGTTTTCACTTGACAAGATCAAGAACGCAATTAGTAAAGCATTTTTATCTGTCGGCAGTTTTGCCACACAAGATGTGATCACCAACATACTCAGCCGCGTGAACATCAGTGATGGAACCAGTGTAGAAGATATACAGAACCAGGTAGAAATTGCACTGATGGCTGAACACTATTACAGTGTAGCAAAAGCGTTCATGCTATACAGACAGAAACATCTGGAAGACCGGGAAGTACGTGACAAGCTCCGTTTCCTGATGGATTACTGCGATGCCTCCAACCCTGCCACCGGTAGCAAGTATGACGCTAACGCCAATGTGGAAAATAAAAATATAGCCACACTGATAGGCGAGCTCCCCAAATCGAACTTCATCCGTCTGAACCGCCGTTTGCTGACTGACCGTCTGAAGGACATGTACGGCAAGGAACTTTCAGACCGCTACATCGAATTGCTGAACCAACACTTCATATATAAGAATGATGAAACCAATCTTGCCAATTATTGCGCAAGCATCACCATGTATCCGTGGCTGATCAGCGGAACCGCATCCGTAGGCGGTAACTCCACGGCACCCACCAATCTGAAGTCTTTCTGCGGAGGATTCATCAATATGGTATTTATCGTATCGAGTATGCTCAGCGGCGCCTGTGCCACACCGGAATTTCTGATGTATATGAATTATTTCATAGAAAAAGAATACGGAGAGGATTACTATAAACATCCGGAACAACTTGCCGACCTTTCCTCCAAACAAAGGACCATAGATAAAATAATCACCGATTGTTTTGAACAGATCGTATATTCCATCAATCAACCTACGGGGGCACGGAATTTTCAGGCAGTATTCTGGAATGTAGCTTACTATGATCAATATTATTTCAATAGCCTTTTCGAACATTTCGTCTTCCCGGACGGAAACGCTCCCCATTGGGAATCATTGAGCTGGTTACAGAAGCGTTTCATGAAGTGGTTCAATAAGGAACGCACCAAAGCCGTTCTTACTTTCCCCGTAGAGACAATGGCTTTACTGACCAAAGACGGAGATGTACTGGATAAGGAATACGGTGACTTCACGGCCGAAATGTATGCGGAAGGACACTCTTTCTTTACATATATGAGTGATAATGCCGACTCGTTAAGTAGTTGTTGCCGCTTACGTAATGAAATACAGGATAACGGATTTAGTTACACCCTGGGTGCAGGCGGCGTATCTACCGGATCAAAAAGTGTGTTGACTATCAACCTGAACCGTTGCATCCAGCATGCAGTGAAATCCGGATTGCTTTATCATTTCTTCCTTGAAGAGGTAGTAGATCTGGTACACAAGGTACAACTGGCCTATAACGAAAACTTAAAGCATTTGCAAAGCAAAGGAATGTTGCCTTTGTTCGATGCCGGATACATCAATATGGGACGCCAATATCTGACAATCGGTGTAAACGGGCTGGTGGAAGCCGCTCAATTCATGGGAATTGAAATCAACGATAATCCTAAATATGAAGCTTTTGTGCAGGAGATTCTGGGAATAGTTGAAAAATACAATAAGAAATATCGAACGAAAGATATACTCTTTAACTGCGAAATGATACCGGCCGAGAATGTAGGCGTGAAACATGCCAAATGGGACAAAGAAGCCGGTTTCCAGACATTCCGCGAGTGCTATAACAGCTATTTCTACATCGTAGAGGATGAGTCGCTGAACGTCATCGATAAGTTCCGTATGCATGGACACAGGTATATAGAGCATCTGACGGGTGGTTCGGCACTCCACATGAATCTGGAAGAGCACTTAAGCAAAGAGCAATACAGGCAATTACTTCGGGTAGCCGCCACTGAGGGCTGCAATTACTTTACTTTCAATATACCTAACACGGTCTGCAACGAATGCAACCACATTGACAAAAGATACTTGAAAGAGTGTCCGGAATGTCATAGCCAGAACGTGGATTATCTGACCCGCGTTATCGGCTACATGAAACGAATCAGCAATTTCTCTCAAGCCCGGCAAAAGGAGGCTGCCCGAAGATATTATGCTGAAGTACACTGATTACGACATTGTTTTTCAGGAGATACCGGATGAGGTGACATTGGCAATCAACCTTTCGAACTGTCCGAACAGGTGTAAAGGTTGCCATAGTCCCTATCTGCAACAAAATGTCGGAGAAGCACTGACAGAAGAAAACCTTTCCGTACTTTTACAAAAGTATGGAAAGGCTGTTACATGCGTCTGTTTTATGGGTGGAGATGCAGATACTTATGATGTAGCGTATTTTGCCAATTTTCTACAGCAACAGCAGATTGCCCCGGTTAAAGTGGGTTGGTATTCCGGTAAGCAGGAACTGCCTGACGGATTCCCGATACGGAACTTCCAATACATAAAACTTGGGCCTTACGTAGAAAGCCGCGGTGGCTTGAAGTCTGAACAAACCAACCAGCGGCTTTACAAGATTGTACAAGGAGAAATGAATGATATTACTTACCGGTTCAGGACAAAGAGCTGATCTCTTTCCGCCTGAACCGGAATTACAAAGTCTTATTCAAACCGGATAACAAGGCGTCCCGTTTGCGAGCCATCCACCCATTTTGGTTGTGAAGAAGGACCGCACAAGTCCGTGGAATTTACTTTATTACGCACCGGAGGAATTACATTCAAAACAGAAATTCCGCTTTCGGGAAGTGTATACAGTAACCGGTCACGACCATCACGGGGTTGATATACTCCGATATAGGAATCAGGTGTTTCATTCGTCAGGCTGATGGTTCCCTCTTTCGTGCGAATACTCATCCAGGAGACACTGCCAAAATATCCCTTGAATTCAGGATAGGTGAATGTCTCACCCGGAATAGGATCGTTATAATCATTCTCCCAGATATCATACTGCGTGCCATGAATACGATTCTGCCATACACGATACGGACCTGCTCCCAACCAACGCTTGCTGAGCACTTGTTCTTCAGGGTAATCAAAGCAAATACCCATCAGGTCTACCACACCGGAGAAGTTGTAGGTATAATCAAGAGTAGCCATGCCGTCCGGATGAATTGTCCACTGAGCTTTATCTAAATTACCCAGTTTATAATTAGCGGTGAGGATCAGATTCCCCCCCTCTTCTTTCACATCCAGTTTCGTGAAGACTGCCGCATCGGTAAATTCACTGTAAGTACGGTCCTTTGCCTTGGCTTTTTCGTCATCATGATTATAGAACTGATCCAGGGAACGGTCTGCACGACGTGCACCGATAAAACGGGGACCGTTAGCAAAACTAATCTTACGGTTATTGACAGATACATCTTTCAGCTGCCCGTCTTTCTTTGAAAAGACAAAAGTACGCCCGTTTGCTTTTACCGTAATACCTTTTTCTGTTTCCGTATAGGATGCACGGCCGGATGATGCAGAAAACTGTTCTGTTTCCCGATTCAGTTTATCTACGGGGAAAGTCCAGCGCCAAAGTTCATACCCATATTTATCTATAACTGTCAGGAAAAGAGCATCCGCTTCGGGAAGAATAGAAGTCTTGATATCCACCACTCCCACTCCATGGGCTGCTACATCGCTTCCTTGCACTTCACCTTGTTTCAGAATTCGTGTAGTTGTATTGGAAGCATCCGTTACCGACGGGAACTTCACTTGCTGCCAGATAAAACGACAGGTGTTCAGGTTCAGATAATCATAACGGTTCTCCACAGAGAGTTTACCGTCGAAATTCCGGTCGATAGCGGTATTCATAACCTGCACCGGGCTCCATAGCTGCTTGATAGTGTAATAGCTGCCTTCCTTTTCATGGTGAGGGCCTACAATTCCGTCAGCTCCGAAATTTCCCTGATTGTCTATGAACCCGTCCATATCCACGCGCTTCACGCCTTCATCCGCCAATACCCACAGGAAACCACCGATACAACGCGGATGTTTACGCATCATTTCCCAGTAATCATACAGGCCGGCACCATGACCTCCGTCGTACAAACCATGCAGGAATTCAGTAGGCATAAAGATTTCCGGCAGGCGCATGTAGTTCTGGCTTTCTCCATACGAACGATAGTGCATGGTTTCGAAACCGGAGAAGTTACCTTGCGGATGGATGACCGGGCGTTTCTGCGGATCGTATTTATGGAATTCTCCGTCCAGTTCAATGTTCCAGCCTTTTTCATTACCATTGCTCCACCAGATAATGGACGGATGGTTCACATCACGTTTTATCATGCCTTCAATCAGACGTACTCCCGTAGGGGTATCGTACTTGCCATGCCAGCCACCCAGTTCATCCATAACATAGAGTCCAAGAGAGTCGCATGCTTCCAGAAATTCCGGGTCCGCCGGATAGTGGCTCAGACGGACAGAATTCATATTCATGCCCTTCATCAGAAGTACATCTTCAATATTCTTCGCTTTACTTAGGGTACGACCGCTTTCGGGACGGAAACTATGACGGTTGACACCACGCACGTTGATACGCACCCCGTTCACGTACAATCCGTCACTTTCACGAACTTCGATAGTACGGAAACCGAATGTCTCGGTCTCATGATGCAGGACTTTACCTTCTTTATCCAACAGTGAAAATTGAGCTTTATAAAGATTCGGAGTTTCTGCCGTCCATAAGGCAGGGGCAGAAACGTTCAATTGTAAAGTAGTCCAGTCGCTTCCGGCTTTTAGGGGTACGGTGGTATCTGCCAGTTTCTTCCCTTTACCGTCCAAAATCTGTGCACGGATACTCATTCCGTCACCGGAGATATTCGTGTAGCAATTGGCACGGAATGATCCGTCCATTTGTGCATCAATAGCAATATGACGGAGATTGACGGCAGGTTTTACTTCCAGAAATACCGGGCGGAAGATACCGCCAAAGTTCCAATAATCGGCGCGCCGTTCGGCAAGGTTCACACTGGCATTCTCACTCTCTTTGGAAACTGTTACTTCCAGCTGATTCTTCTTGCCATATTTCAGTAAATCCGTGACATTATATGAAAAGCGATAGAAGGCTCCCTGGTGTTTCGATCCTGCCTTACGTCCGTTAACCTTAACTTCCGTATCGGTCATGGATGCTTCGAACACAAGGCTGACCTGCTTGCCACGAAATTCTTCGGGAACTTCAAACTCATATTTATACATTCCTTTCTCACCGGCAATGCCTTCGGGAAAGGCTTTACCATAAAAACTGATTCCATACTGATAGGTACCAAAACCCTGCAACTCCCAGCAAGAGGGGACACCTATTTTCGTCCATCGACCGGAGTTACGTCCGTCGGTACAGAAAAAGTCCCATTCTACTGTGTCGTCGCATCCGTGGCCGGAGAGGTATTGCCGCTCTGTCTGCGGAAGTGTCTGGGCAGTCAGGGTGGTGGCTAATGCCAGGGTTGATAATAAAGTGGTTACGTTTCTCATTGTTACTTTCATTATTGTGTTAGTTATTCTTAGTTACTGATACCGGGGCGGTACTGAAGCAGGTTTTCCCTTCGGCGTGCTAACCAGACTATCTTAATTCTCCTCCCGGGAGGAGGGGAGCTTAAGTTACTTTCCAGTTTTGACACACCTTCAATTGAGATAGTAATGCCTATAAAAATAGTATGCCGAAGGGAAATCTTGCTCCAGCACTATGCCGGCTCCTATTTCTCATTACAAATCCGTATATGCAAGGTATGTTCCTTCTTATCAATGGCATACTTCTTCAGTACGCCCGGTCCGCAACTGCTGTTACCCAATCCAAGTACGGCGGCATCCAGACTCAGGATAACCTCGGGGCGGGGTTTCAGATTACAGTCATGCGTTTCTTTATATAAATCCTGTGCGGTATAGTGCAGGGCAGAAGCAGAAAAAACATCTTCCACAGCATCGACACGAATACCTTTGCCATGCCTGTCGGTCAGCATAAGGCGACACACTTCTTCCTTATTTCCACTATCTTGCGGACGGGGATAATGCACATACTGGTCGGCAACCGATCTTTTCCAAAGTCCAACAGCTGCGGAAGTCTTACGGTCAGGATAATTATCCTGCGGACCACGCCCCTGCCAGATAAAAGTATTATAATCGGATGAAAGGCAGAATGCTATTCCCAAACGGGGTAATTCGGGCAGAATTCCCTGCGGTTGGAAAGTAGTTTTCAAGTCTATGGTTCCATCGGAAAGGATAGTATAAAGAAACTTTGTCACAATCATACCTTCTTTATAGCGATTCCTAGTTTGAACACGGACAATGACCGCTCCGTCCTCACGGACTTCATGCTTAAAAGAGTCCAGACTGATACGAGGATTATCCATTTGATGCAAGCTCCAGTCTTTAGCCAACCAGTTGCCAAAACTCTTATCATTATCTGTCGGTGCACGGAAGGCCTGCGTTACAGGCTGAAGAGGAAAATCAGCCGGATGAGCCAGCATTTCTTTTCCATGATAAGTAAGGGAAGTCAGGCTCCCGGTTGCGTTTTTCTCCCATTGAATAGAAAAGCCGCTCCCACTGATGGATAAATGTTCTTCATCTGCCCTTACCTTCAGTCTCCCTCTATTCTCAAGTTTGGAAGACAATAATGCGCCTTCCTGAATGCAGAACTGCTCCCATGCCACTTCATGCCCGGCTTTTGCCCAAAGAGCATCCCGCTTCAAGATGAAGCTTATTGTGAGACGCAGGTCAGAAGTAGCCTTTGCCGAAGCTTTCTTGCCGGCTATGGAAACAGGTAAAGGGATCGTTTCACTTTCTCCGGGAGCTACCTCGGGCAATGTTATTTCTCCTTGATCCTTCTGCTTCCCATCTATGGACAACGTCCACAAACAGCGATATTGGGACAAATCCGTATGATGATTCCTATTCGTCACTCTCAGCTCTCCACTCTCCACTCTCAACTCCACGGGTGAGTATACTTTCTTCACCTCCCAATATTTAGGAGTTGTTTCGCGGTCACTCATCAACAGGCCATTGAAGCAAAAAGCCTTCAGATTCGGTTTATCACCAAAATCACCACCGTAAGCTACCATGATACGTCCATCGGGTAACGTCTTGTAGATGCCCTGATCTACCCAATCCCAGATAAATCCGCCCAGCATACGGGGATTACTGTATATCTCGTCCCAATATTCCTTAAAATTCCCCAGAGCATTTCCCATGGAGTGAGCGTATTCACTCGTCATCACGGGACGGTTGTCATTGGTACGTTCCGCAATTTCCAACAGCCGCTCCCAACGTGCATTTTCCGCACGTTCCTTATCTTCTCCCTCGGCAATGCCGGGATTCAGATACTCCTGTTTTACCCGGGTATAGAAACGACTGATTACATCTACCGTCTTCGGATCAGGTTCACCGCCGGCTCCCTGTGCACCTTCATAATGCACGGGACGTGTCGGATCGAAGTCATGCAGCCAAGCTGAAATAGCGGCAAAATTCGGACCATAACCACTCTCATTACCCATACTCCACATTACAATGCTTGGATGATTTTTATCCCGTTCTGCCATCCGCACGGCACGGTCCAGAAATGCGGCATGCCAATCGGGAGTGCTGGCTAAGGTTCCGCGCAAGCCATGCTCCTCAATGTCAGCCTCATCCATTACATAAAGCCCCAGACTGTCACAAAGCTCATACCAGCGGCTGACATTGGGATAATGACTGGTTCGCACCGCATTAATATTGGCTTGCTTCATCAGAAGAATATCCTGCAACATACGTTCTTCGCTCATGACACGAGCCGTACGGGGATCGTGTTCATGGCGGTTCACCCCACGGAAACGAACCGGTGCGCCATTAACCAGCAGTTGTCCGTTTCGTATTTCCACTGAACGGAAACCGACAGATTGTTCTACCTGCTCTATTACTTCACCTTCGGCAGTCAGCAGAGTCAGGTGTAGTTTATACAAATAAGGGGTTTCAGCAGTCCACCTTTTCGGAGATTTTATCGTTGCCGACATACGTCCCAATTTACGGGGACCACGTTGAGGATACCATTCGTTCATCCTGCCCGCTTTATGTTCCAAGTCGAGTATATCTTCCACATCCCCTTTCAGTGTCGCGATTTCTCGTCCGGAAGCATCTTTCAATACTCCCTGCAGGGTAGTTCCTTTTCCGGTCATCCCTCGGTAAACGCTGAATTGAGGATCTATCTGCAAGATGAAATCCTGATAGTCCGTAGAAACCGGAAGAGTCCGCACTGCATAATCACGGATACGGATATCGGGTGTGTGCAGCAAATGGATGCTGCGGTGGATACCACCAAAACGCCAGAAGTCCTGATCTTCAAGATAAGAGCCGTCACTATACCGGTAAACCTCCAGTGCGATCTGATTCTCTCCGGCATGCAGGTAGTTTGTAATATTGAATTCACTCGGCTCCATACTTCCTTGGCTATACCCTACCCGTTCTCCATTTATCCAGACATAGAAAGCACTCATCACTCCTTCGAAACGAAGAAAGGTCTGGCCTCTTGCTTCCCAATCGGCAGGCAACTGAAACGAACGGCGATACTGTCCTACGGGATTCCGCTCTTTGTAAGTAGTATAGCCGACCTTCGGTTCACCCATCACCCGGGGTGGATCTATCTTGAACGGATAGCCTGCCGAAACGTATATCGGCGTACCATATCCGTTTACTTCCCAATTGGCAGGTACGGGAAAACCAACCCAGTCTTTATCATTGAAATCCGTCTGATAGAACTCTACAATTCTTTCATCGGGCACAGGTGTCCAGCGAAACTTCCATGTTCCATCCAGACAGATGGAACAATCTCCCTTCTGTGCGTGGAAAGGAGTAAATGCGGCCCGCGCCGGTTCGCGGTTGATTTGAAGTACATGGTGATTCTCCCAGTCATGCACAGTTTGTGCTGACGGCTGGATGGGGAGCAATAGACCAAAGAGTAAAGTATATATCTTCATTCGTTATGCTATTAATATAGGATAGACGGATGAAGATGTGTTTTGTACTCTGATAGTTATTGAAGTGGTTAGGGGAATTGAAAGTGATTAGCGCTATTCGGTATATTATTTTTCAGACGCGGATGACGCGGATAACGCGGATTTAAAAGGCTGTGCTATAAGAGTGGATAAAAAAAGATCCGCGTCATCCGTGTCATCCCGCGTCTAAAAGATTATTTATCATTTAACTCATAACCCGTCCGTAATGAGCTAAATGGGAGTTTATCGGTGAAAGAATGGATGGGCTTTTGTGTCCCGGGCGGGAAACAACCTTTTATCCCGGGTAAGGGATAGCCCCCTATCCCGGGTAAGGGATAGCCTCCTATCCCGGGTAGGGGATAGCCTCCTATCCCGGGTACGGGATATTTTCCGGCTTTTGACAGATACATAAAAACCTCCTCTCACAATGTGTGACAGGAGGCTCTCATAGGGTATTAGGAAAAACCGTTTTCTTCTCCCTCTCTTATCCCAACGGATTTTCATCTAATCCGCCACCATCGCCACCGCCGGGAACATCTTCGGCAGGTTGACCTACTACGAAATTGTCATCCATCACTACCGTACGGGGTTCCTTCAGTAGTTGACTGTTCTTGGCACTCAGCTGCGTGCAGAGCTTTACTTGCCATACAGAGCCTTCCTCTGCCCCGGCGGGCATCACGAAGCCCACCTGTGTGGGGGTATTGGGAAAGAGGCGTGCGGCAGGGATGAATATAGGTGTCACGCCTGACTTGTCTTGACGAGTAAGTGTAATACCTGCATTGGCTTCGGCAGGTCCGCCCACTTTGAGGTTACGGCCTTTGATGACACAAGTTTCGCCAGCTGCTACGGGCATGGACTCACCGCGTGTTGCCGCATCGGGATGCTGGGCATCTTGCGCGCTGACCACAGCGAAGAGTTGCGGACCGACCTTGGCTTTGTCTATCTCCACATCGAGTTCGGCATCGGTGAGGAATTGACGCATGATGGCGCTCATGGCGTAGCTGATACCGAGTTTCAACTTCGAGCGGTCTGGGGCAGCATTGAGTTCGTTGTTCAGCAATGTGCCGCTCACGGTGGTGTGGTAATAGCCCAGCGGGGTGGTGATGCCGAAGCCATTGGAGAGATACCAGGCGGCAAGTTCCAGAGTTTCACGGGTAAGCATTTCCACTTCGCTCTGGTTTTGGTGTCCATGGGTGGCGGCTACTTCCTTGGCGAGGTCGGACAGGGTGAGGGTGCGTTGCGACTTTACGGTGAGGTAATAGTCATTCTTAACGTCTTTGGTAAGCAGGTTTTCGCGTGCTTTGAGTACGAGCTTGGCTCGTTGAGAGGTCTTTGCCATTGTTACTTTGATGGTTTAGAGGGTGAATAATTCTTTTGCTGATTGTGGTGTGGCATCCCTAAGGCTGGAAAATTGCCGTCTGCTTCCCCCGGGGATGGTTGCTCCGATGCAGGGAGGGGAAGAGAGAGAGGAGGTTGGTTATTAACATCCAGCTGCAAAGATAAGGATTATTTCCACTTCCGGCAGGGGAAAGGGAATGTTTTTCAGTAAATTACTAAGTACTAAGTACCCGTTATTAATTAGTTTGTACTATCTCAATTCCCCTTCTCCGGGGAATTGAGATAGTATAAGTTAGTAATTAGTAGTCACTCTACTGAATCTCCAATGCGTCAAATGCCAATCCATTCATATCTTCCGCCGAAAGCAGCACTTTATAATAGCCCGCATTGATGAATGTTCCGGTAGTGGTACTCACCATTTTCCACTTATCGGGTGTTTCAGGGAAAGTAAGGATATCATCTTTCAACATCACACCTTTGCTGTCGATAAACTGCATCCGTACAGGCAGCGGCTTACCAGTTGTATTCATATACTTAAACCGGAGAGCGTAGATTTGGGCCAATCCGGTAGAAACACTCCACTCGATGCTGTTCTTCTTTCCTTTTCCAAAGAAGACACCCATCTGTTTGCGATGCTCCCTCTTCGTAAAAGCACCTTTTACAGAAGCTGTCTCAGCCTCATACGCCACACTGGCACGAGCATTTTTATCTTCCGGAAGCAATTCCTTGGGAGTCTTCACCAAAAGCTCTTTATCTGCCGCCTCCCAACTCCAGTCCGGAGCCACCCAGTTCCTGTCCGCCGCTGAAAGTAGTTCCGAAGCTTTCAGTCCTAAAGCCGGAAACACAGACGGCTTCAGTTCCTGATTTGCAGAAGCAATGGCAATTCCGGAAATCAGTGCCTGACCGGCCTTTACTTCCGGGAAGTGTATTTTCAGCAGGCCTTGCTTCGCAACGGCATATACTACCTTTTTGCATGCACCGTCATGGCCACTTTCAGCCCATACGTCCAGATCATCCAACACGAGGGAATCGTTCACCATTACATCAAATATGCGCAAACCTTCACAATCGGTAGAAGCACTTCCTCCCGTACCATGCCAGGGCTCTGTAAAGTAAAATTCGATACGATAGATTCCGTCAGCTACAGGAAAACGATACTCCAACTGGTGACGGCCAAAGCGGAAGGACTGGAATAATGTCCAGTCGCGCGTGCCACGTATCGGATCAGACGTCGTACGCTGGCTGGCAAGATAAGGATTCAGACCTTCAAAATTTGCAGCCCATGAACGGGAATACCCCAGATTATCCTGTGACCAGAGTTGCCCGAAGCTATCCGTATATTCATCTCCACCGCAATTGATGCGATACAGGTAATTATATCCCTCCTCTCCCTTCAGTACAGGCTTTGCTTCCTGATAAAGCGCATCAAAGCGAGGCGCCCGCTCTAATCCTTCCAGAATGATTATATCTTCCGCGACAGGTTTTCCTTTGTAATAACCTACCGCACGAAGCACATTGTAGTGGATATCCCGGTTCTCCCACACGAAATGAGTTCCTACTCCATTATTCCCCTTCCGTCCGAGGAAAGTGACTTTCTCATCAGACATATCGTTATAGAGCAATACAGAATCGCAATTACTATAAGCCTCGATAGTAGCCCGGTGACGCCCCTCCTTAAAACGATCCGTCCAGGTATGTGATATGAGATAAACCATAGGATCTTTGGCTGCCGAAACATAGTTGGCACGATACATATAATATACGTCCAGCGGCTCTTCCCACGGAGTCACCAATCCTTTATAATTGAATGGTCCTACTTTATCAATTTTCCGGTAAGCTTCATCCGGCTGGCGGCGTCCGGGATTGTCATGACTGCTATATATCCATTGGAATTGTCCGCAAACACTATCTCTTGCCTGCTCCGCCAAACGGATCTTAGTTTCCATCAGCCGGCACATACGATCTTCACTCCACGTTCCGTTCACCTCAAACTCTCCGGATTCCGTATGCAATCCGATGCTTCTCCATGCACCATATTCTCCGTTCAACAGTTGATTCTTCCGGGAGAGTTCTTTTCCATATTTGGTGACATCTCCCCCGTACGTACCACTCCAATTCTGGATTACATTCCAGTCGGTTCCTTCCCCACCATTACAGGTAGTGATGACACGCATCGTACGCGCCGTCGGATCCATCTCCCGGATAATCTCACTACATTCCTGTGCAAATTCACGGGGCAATGTACTTTCATTCTGCAATCCCCATATAACGACTGAGGGGGAATTGCGACGCTCTTTCACCCACTGGCGAAGCAGCTTCTTAAAATTCTCCCGGAATTCCGGTGTGTCATACCATACATGTGCGGAGAATTGCGTCCAGAACAAAATACCTTTTTCATCCCAGTATTTCTGATAATCAAGATGATGGGGCTGATGGGCGTCACGGAAACCGTTAAAGCCTGCCGCACATATCTGCTTTACCCTTGCAGCTACCTGCTCCCTGCTGAACGCGTGACTTTGTCCGAACTGATGTTCGTACTCGCAAACTCCATTGATAAAGACAGGCTTTCCATTCAAATAGAAACGTCCGTCTCCGTCATTCCGTTTCACCGGCCAGCTGATGGTACGGATACCGAAAGGAGTCGATATCTCATCCGTAGTCTTCGTATCCCGTTTAATCATGCTTGCCAGTTTATACAGATAAGGATTATCTGTACTCCACAACACCGGATTCTCTACAGGAGAATGCTGGCGAACCACCTTCATCTCTCCCGGTGCCAATGTCACTTTCCTGGCCAGACGGAACACTTGCTTTCCATCTGCATTGCTCAATTTATTGACCACTTCAATCGTTTCCGTAGTCTTACCATAGTTCTTAACCTCCGTATCGACAAATACATTAGCTGCTTTCTCATCATTCCAGATATGTACTCCGAAAGGTTCGATACGGATTTCATCTGTACCTTCCAACACCACAGGCCGGAAGATTCCTAAAGGTTGCGAGCCTTCACTGAATCCCCATTCCGAAGAACAGCCGCCACACACCCAAGGCATATCGGCAATCATTTCCGGGTGCTCAGCTTTTACCTCCAGATGATTGCTACCTTGCCTCAATGCATCGGTCACATCCAAAGTCAATGTCGTGCGTCCTACGGGATGCCGTCCAAAATCCTGACCGTTCAATTGAATTGTGGCATAAGTGCCTACTCCTTCGAAACGAAGAAAATAGCGCTTCCGGGATTGGTAATTATCCAAAGTAAAATCTTTCACATACATAGCAGTGCCATGTAGATTGCCATGAGTGAGCTGACGATAACCATAGTAATCATCCCAGTTGTGAGGCAGTTGACAATTGATTGCATTATCACGCTGCAATGAATTAGTATTCACCGGTTGTGAATGATCAATCAGCCATGTTTTCCAATCTTCATTCAGTTCGGTCAGTATACGACGATTCTTCGTCTCCATTTTTGGGAAACGGACGGCAGAACGTCCCATCGGTTTACTGGTAGCAACTGCAATCCCCCGCTGCTCTGCATTATTAACTGCACAATAGAAGTGATAAACAACTCCATCATGCTTTACCACATAACTTTTATGGGCAAACAGTTCATCATAGTTTTTAGAGGGAATAATAAGGTCTTCTCCAGTCCAGTCGGTCCAGTGCACCAAGTCATAGCTGGCAGCAAAAGTATTGAAAGCCTTGTATCTCCGTGACGGTTCAAAAGCTGAAAAATAGAACATTACATACACATCTCCCATTTTCTGTATATGGGCATCTCCTGTGATGGTTCCATCAGCTTCGTGTGCAAAAACAGGATTTCCGGGATAACGTTTCCATGTTTTCATATCTTTAGAAAGGGCTATCCCTACACGTTCCCCTTTCAGACCTGTTTCCGGATGGCGGCCTCCCGCATTATAGAACATAACAAAGGGGGCACCCAACGTCTTATCCTTATCCCAATAGACGGTACTTTTATATTGAGTCAGCTTTTCCCACCATTGGGCATCCTTGTCATGGATACTCAGAATGGGCTTATTCAGAGACTCCCACTCGTGCGCAGTAGACAAATCTCCTTTCGTCCATGCCAAACCGACAAAAAGCGGTGCCTTCACAGCCTCATACCCCGTTCCTTCTCCACCGATGTAAGTCATCCAATGACGGTCCTTATAAGTCTGAAGTTCATAGCTTCCTCCCCACTCCATATCCGGTAGAGCAGGAAATCCACCTCTTTGATTGCAATCCCATTCACCATCCCGGTACGAAAGAACCCGCCCCAATGTGCGCCACTCAAGCAAATTATCACTTTCTGCCAGCCAGGTTTCATAACCACGGCCGTCTGTCCCTCCCTTACCGTTATAAACAACATAGGTCATCAGCCATTTGTCTCCCTGACAAAAGACCGTAGGGCAATCTATTTTATGGTGATTATCCTCCGGGGCAACCACCAGTCCATATTTATAGGGTGTTTTTGCTTCTTCGAAAATCTGCTCCATCCGCTCCTGCGCAACATCACGCTGAGCAAAAGCAGACAGGGCAGATATCATGCAAAAGAATGTCAGTGATAGTTTTCTCATGATTCAGTATTAATAAAACAACCAATCCATTGTTTCTTCGTCTCCGGCCAATCCTGCATTACGGGCTTTCATATCCGCATCCGTAAATCCCAGAACCTGGAGATATCCTTTCGGCAACATCAGCGTATGCTTGCCTGCCTGAAAACTATATGCATGTACATTGGCCAGTGGCATTCCACTGATACGAACAGCATTCGTCAATATCGGCTCGGCCTGACCGTAATCATTAGCCGAAGCATCAATCTCAAGTTTCGGTGCTTTGGCATACTTCTTTTGGTCATCCTTGAAATAGGCGACCAGAAGTTTTACCGGCGCATCCGTTTCAAAAGTAATACTTGTTCCCTTTTCACGCTGCTCATTGGCATTGAAACGAAATGCTTTCAATCCTTCCAGTTCAGGAGCCATGGCTTCTATCTTTCCCGGAAGATTAGTAAACAGGGAAGCGCCCTCACTTAATTTAACGGTCGGATAACCGGATAGAATTTTCACGCTGGCGGAAGCCCAGGCCGGAATATCTACCGATTCAGTAGTTGCTTTTCCATTTTGTTTTTCCTCCAGCAGAACAAGGTTCGCTTTAAAATTCTCCAGTTCCTTTTCGTAATGTACCAGCAATTCTTTCCAAGTCTTATTGTTGCCGCCATCTCCACCTATAGGAATACGGCGTTGTGCTGTCTGCATACTATTGGCATACAGATAATGTTCATCTGTAAGTTTCACTAATTTACGATAATGTTCCAGACTCTGCTCCATCAGAGGAATGGCATTTTCCAGATTCTTTAGATCTTTTCCCCACTGATAATCCAATACCAGTTTGGCAGCTCTCACTTTCAGATTAAACGCATATGCAAACTCGCGATAACAATGCATGTCATTCTGCAAACGTGCGAACTCATCTTTATTGTCAGATACGGAATTTGCTGCCTTATCAATGGCGGCTACCGCTTTATCTCCATGCTCTATAGCCTGGGCAATGATATCCAAAGGCAACTCACCTGCATGAGGTTGCTTTTTCCATTCCTTTTCTACATATTCTATCAGTTTCTCACCTTCCGGTCCGCAACTTTCATAGAACCCCGGATAGATGGTGTATTTGTATGGATTGACAAACTGACTCATAAACATACCCAGCAACAATGTCTGGCGATTTCCTTCTGTGATGCCGAAACGACGCAGCAACTTCGGTGCTATTTCGCCACTTTCTTCATACGCCTCACGAATCAGTCCGGCATTTTCATCAGATGTACCATAGAATTTACCTAACTGATGATTCCAGTAATCAATTTCCTGTGAACGATCACGACGACAGTTCCATGCATATCGTCCCCAGGTCTGATACCATATCCAGTCACGGTCAAGCTGAAATTCCCGCTTGCCATCCGGTAATTTGTCGGCGGTGTATGGCCAATCCCAATAAGAAGCCTGTGGGTAAAGATGCAGGGCATTTGCGCCATGAACATCGTGCATGGCCTTTACAGCCTTCTGTACAAAATCGGGAGACCCCCAACGGAAAGGTTCCAGATTCGCCAGAATATGAACATTACTGATATGGATAGAACCGAGTGAACTCAAATCCGTATGTATCTTTGCCCATGGTCCGCGAGGTTCGTATGTGGTCAGTGATTCACCGTTATACTTATGCATGGTATAAAGATTCTTATAGAGTGGCAGGGCGGCATCCATCACTAATTTACAGTCTGTATCGTGTGCACGCAACAAGAGAGGCGGTTCATCTGTACGTCCAAGTGCCTGTAATCCATCCTTTACTCCGGGGATAATTGTCTTTGTGAACCATTCCACATCATCCTCCACAGTACACATGGCTTCACCCAAGCAAACAAGCAATCCTACATTAGGATATTTCTCAATAAAAGCGGCAATGCTCTTACGAGTATAATCCGCAATTAAAGGAGTAATAGGACGGTTACGATCCTGTGTTCTCAGACCGTAATGTTCGGCAAACGGCTTTGAAAGAATGATATTGTAGAACATTTGTATCACAAAGATACCACGTTTATCCGCTTCTTCCGTGAGGAAAGAAAACATTTCTTCGTTCTTTTTGAAGGTCTCTTCGTCCACTTCCAATGCAAACGGGTAGTCTTTCAGCTTCACTAACGAAGCAAACGGATGCCCGTTCCAGAGATAAAGTGAGTTCATACGATTAGCAACCAGCATATCCAGATATTTAATCCATTGCTCTTTATCATAGAACCAGGGAAAACTCTCTGGTGTATAAGGATATTCATATACGCCGTGACCCGGCAGATAAGTCATCTTCTGCAATCCTACGCAGGCGCCACGCAATACCATTTCCGGTCCATCTGTCAGCTTCTCGGGAAGGTTCAGTTTGCCTTTTGAACTACTCACACGGTCTATCAGTTCACGGCATCCATAGATGACACCGCTACCATCCCTGCCGGATACTTTCGTCAGATTACCGACTGTTGTAATCTGAAAGCCTTCTTTCTTTAAAGTCGTATCATTGGTTTCTGCCAGCAGGATGGTTCGAACATCCGGGTTGGAGAATATAGTATCTCCCTGTTGCATCACAACCTGATAGCCCGCTTTATCCAGAGTGGTTTGTAACTGTTCCGCACCAAACAGAATACGATTCGACGCATCCGGCGGAGTTATAATCTTCACGGTTTGCTTGCCGCACGCTGCAAAAAGGAGTGTACATGCCGCAAACATGAATAATCTGATATTTCTCATATTTCTATTTATGATAACTCTCTCTCTTTCTACGGAAGAAGAGGAGAGGATGGTTTTACTTTATATTGAAGTGTGGTAAACTTTGAGAGAAGTTTACAAATGATAATTTTACTCACTACACTTGCCAAACCTGAGTTTATAGTAAAAAGACGCAATAAGTATCCGTTTGTACTCATATTCTGCCTTTCAGTACTTCAATCCGCTAACAATTCTCTCTTCCGGAGTATCTATCCAGAGGCGCCAGGTATTCTCATCAATCTTTTCCACAGTTCCAATATTAGCCTTTGGCTGCCGGCGGCTTTTTATCGTCAGATACCCTTTGCCTTCTGTTGCGCGTACCTTAATCATTTTCCGGTCCATATGGATATGTATATTTCCGTTCGGTGTAGGTACACTGCCTTCCATCCATTTCAGACCTCCCAATACCGGAGTTATAGAGAATTCCTTATAGCCTTCTTTCACAGGTTTCACTCCCAGGTAATATTTGCCGAGCAGATAAATAGGACTTGCTCCCCAAGCATGACACAGACTCTTCCCATAAGGACGACCATACATGGAGAGATGCTGCGTACCGCTTTCCTCCGGATTATATTTTTCCCAAAAGGAAGTGGCACCTTCTTTCAACATTCCTCCCCAGTACGCTTTCATTTCCTGCATCACTGTTTCTTGTTCACCAAGCGCACAAAGGGCTTCTAACTCATAAAAGCGCATATAGGGAGTCGTGATCTTCAGGATGCTGTCATTCAAAAGAACGGAATGTTTGATGGCCTGCTGTTTCTCCGAAGTCAGATAGTTGAAGAAAACGGAAAACATATTGGCATAACGGGTGACGGCATCGCTCTGAACACCATTGATGCTGTTATGTACAAGGGCCTGTTTTGAGGCATTCCAGAATGTCGTTTCCAGTTTAGCTTTCAAGGTAGCAGCCAGTTTCTCATATTTCTGTTGGTTGGTCCGGTCTCCCACCAACCCTGCACAGAGCGCCATTGTCTCAAGACTCCGGCAGAACAGAACCTGCTCAAAAGAGAGTTCTCCCTTTTTATCCAGATAACCGTCGGCCCAGTCTACAAATACCCAATCACCGGACATACCTTCAACCATACCGTTCTTATTGGTGCGTCCCAATACATAATCCATCATAGTCTGCATACGTGGATAGAGTTGATTGACAAACTGCCGGTCACCACTATACAGGTAATAATCGTAGACGCTGAGAAACCAATAGAATGTATAATCCATAATCGTATTGCTATGACTGGTCACAGGATCTTTACCCCGAAGCAACCAAATAGTACGCTTCACCGACTCACTGTCAAAAAAGAGATAGTAGTTCATCAGATAACTCTGAATGGCGTCTCCGCTCCACACCCAACGGTCACGCTTGATGCCGTCGATAAAAAACTCACGGGTAGTGAGGTGCATAGTGTAGGCACCCACTTCCCAAATACGGTTCAGTTCTTCATCGTTGCAACGGAAAGTTCCACGATATTCTTCGGGAAGGTATTCGTACTGCATAGATACCTCACCTATCTGTACCCCCGGTTCATGAGTGATATAGACGTAGCGGAAAGCCTTACTGTTTTCCAGAGTATATTCGTTTTCGATACCGGACAACGGGGATGTTTGGCGGATGGCAAGATCAGTGACTTGTCCTGCTTCCAGTTGCAGTTTATCCAATGTTTCGCAGTATGCCTTGTCTTTCGCCTCTTCCGGACTTTCACCGTAATAAATGTCGATGATGCCTTTACCGGAGAGATTCTTCAGAGTGAGGTAACCGAATGTTTCTTTTCCGAAATCATAGAGGATGCCTCCTTCGGGTTGTGTAGCACGGGAGGTGGGCTGATGGAGTGTCCGCATCAATCGGAATTGGGAAGGGAGTTGTGTGGCTCCGTCAAAGTTCCAGCAGCCGGCATCCATATAGATGGTGGCTGAGGTGTCACTGGCTTTGCCGCTTTCGTCAATCCATTCCTTGTCTTCATAAGTCACGCACCAGGTAGCATCGGAGTTTACTGTCTTACCTTTTACGTAGATGGCAGGGGGAGTCGACTGATTCCAGACTTTAATATTCAAATTATGTGTCCCGGCCGGAAGCAATAAGGTTTCCGGCATACCGAATTGGAGTTTTCCATCCAGCTTAACGTTATACTTTCCTTCAGCGGCAATGAAGATTTCTTCCGGTTCGGAAAGGTTCAATTGTTTGCTGAATTCCACGACTACATAATGGCTGTCGGTCTTCCAAAAAGGAGGAAAAAAAGCACCCCGCTCCGTACGACGGTTATTCATCCGGTTGCCTAACCATATTTCATAATCGCCCGGATACCATATCCAGGTCTGGGCAAAAGTGCAAGTTGCCAATGATATGGCAACCAAAACTACGATCCATCTGTTTTTCATTTCTACTATAATATTGAATTAAGATTTCCAGATTCGTTGAATGATAATTTAGCGGCGAGGGAATGGGTACGCGGACTACGCGGATAAGGCGGACTTTAATCTTTTAGACGCAGATGACGCGGATGACGCGGATTTTTAAAGCTGCGCTATACATACCGGCATATCACACCGAAGGAAAAAAGAATCCGCGTCATCCGTGTCATCCGTGTCTGAAAGATTACTTGCACGCCGAAGGAGAACCTTGCTCCAGCGCTACGCTGGTAAATTATCATTTATTCTTCAAGTCTTTATATTCCTCTTCCAGCCCTGCCCGTTCACGAATAGCCGCATCCACTCCCGGCCCGTTATTCTCCCACACATTTCCGGGTCCATTCGCATTTTGCAGATACTTCTCCCCTTCCGTCCAATTATCGCGGACGGTGATAAAAGACGAACCCTCATCGGTATAGAGATAAAACCAGTGGTTAGGGTCATGCACATAACCCGGCTTATAAATGCTATGCACACAATTCTCCGTTACATAGGTCTTGGGCTGGGAACCTAACGTATAAATTCCTGCCACATCATACATATGCTTCGCATAGTGATGGATCAGATTGGCATGAACCTGATTATTCTTCATACAATTCACTGTCTGAGTCCATCCCCAGCCAAGGCTGATACCGCTATAAGGCACTTCGCATATTTCATTGTGCACGATATGGATGTCGCTTACATATCCCGCAGCAATGGCAAGACAACCCCAATCTTCGTTACCCGTCTCCGTAAAATAACAGTTGTCAATCCGTTGATGTGTACACACTTCACGACGGTCGGCAGGATCGTACGGAAGATGTGTCTCGTGAGCAGCCGGGGAGAAACTCCCGACCAATAAACCATTCCCCACAATATCACGGAAAAGACAACCACGGATGATTCCTCCATGCACCGCTTCTTCATAATCCACCCCCGTGGAGCCCAGATGCTCGAAATGGCAGTGTTCAAAGTCTATCGCCCCAGCGGCAGCCACCCGAACTGCCGCCGCAGGACGTCCCAACCAGCCCTGGTTATCCAACGGATGATTCCTGTAATTCCGTTTCATTTTCGGATCGATACGATACCCATCCGTCAGATACATACCAGCCTGAAGAGGAACGTGCCCTTTTACGGAAGGACGCATCCAGGTGGTATATGAGAAAGTGATCCGCTCGAAACGAAGATTAGTAACCGGACGATCCAAAGTACCTTCAATTTGCACCAATGTCTCAATAGCAGGCACAATCGCTTCCGCTGATTGCATATTTTCTCCCTCACGCGGATAATAATAAAGCTTACGGGTATCTATATCATGATACCACTCTCCCGGAACATCCAGCAGTTCACGTGCATTGGTCAGATAAAAAGCTGAATTGTGTCCATCGGTCGTTACCATGGGACGCGGCCAGGGATGTTCAAACTGGATACGACTCTCGGGCTGATGGAAACGGACTGCCGCACTATCTCCCAAAACCTGCACAGAACGAATCCGAAGATTAGCCACACACCACATCTGGTGAAGTACCATTTCGGCGTATCTTGACTTTAACGCGCCTTTCCCATCCGTAATCTGCCGAACGGCGGCGGCAGGCACATAAAGAGTTTCAGTCTTCTCGTCGACACTGCAAATGCGATGCATATTCTCAAAGTCCTCCACATCACGGGCACGTGTGGCCTTCTGTCCATCCACCCACAGTTGGCGGAAATCCAGCGGACGGCCATTGAACATCGGTACATCCGCCACCCATAGTTTTCCTTGTTTTTTCCAGTTCCTGATAGACACACCACCACTTAATACGGCATCCTCGCCACGAACGGAGCGAATAACGGTGGGCGAGCCCTTTGTCCCGCTATCTTCAGGACGAATGAATACCGGTTCATAGAGGGAATAGACACCGCCCTCCATATACACTGTGATGCCTCCCAGCACACGATTATCTCCTGTCCGGCGCCACTCGCGTGCCTGACGCAGGGCGGAGGTCAGTGTTGCCTTCGGAGATTGGCGGGTACCATCATTCTGATCATTTCCACGTGGGGAAACCCAAATATCGCCTGCATGCCCTACAAGGGTGAAGAGCGACAAGGCAGTTATTAGTATGATTCTTCTATTCGACATAATGTTTGATTATAGATACGCGGACGACGCGTATCTGTATTTATCTCCCTAGAGGCATCCAAACGGTCATTTCTCCTTTCCCCCTATTCCCCCAAGCATAATAAGGAATCAAACGGATATCCACCGTCTTCCCGGCGAAACTGACAGGCCGGTAAAGTATCCCTTCCCAGGAATTGGATGAAATCAGACGAGCCTTGCCCTCAAGAGCAACAACCGGACTACCTTCAATCGTCACTTTCTTTGGAATGAGTTTGATATCAGCAGGGATCAGTACATTATCAATGCTTCCGCCACCTGTCATATCCATGCTCTCCAAGCAATATACCAACGGTCCGCGCTTCACCACTACCTGATTGCGTATTTCTTCCGCCAACGGATGAGCCTCAAGCAGGCGGACAGGCATATCCATCACCCACTCTACCACATCCCCCTTCTTCCAGGTACGTTTTACCTCCGCATACGTATTTGCTTTTGCGGCAACCGGAACCGGCTCTCCATTTACGGTCAGCATAGCTTTCTCACACCACTCCGGTATACGGAGGAAAAGGGAGAATGCACCGGCTTTGCGGGGCACCCGGTCAAACTCTACACGTACATTGCCTTCCCAAGGATAAGCGGTCTTCTGTGTCAAAGCAATTTCTCCTTTATCTCTCCAGTTTGTAGTCAATGTATTCGCACCATACAAATTGCAATAAATGCCTTCGGAACCCAATGTATAAGCATAGTTCTGTGCCTGGCAGAGTGTACGCAACGTATTAGGCGGGCAGCAGAAGCAACTGATATACTCCGTCCGTTCTTTCGGCCAGCGAAGTGTATAAGGTAAATCAGCACTGATACGGAGCGGATTCGTATAGAAATATTTCTTTCCATCCAAACTGATACCACTCAGAACACTGTTATAAAGACATGTTTCTACTAGCTCCGCATACTTGGCGTCTCCCGTCACTTCCAGCATGCGCCAGTTAAAAAGCATATTGCCGATGTTAGCGCAGGTTTCATTATGAGCTGTACTATTGGGTAATTGATAAGGGCGACCATAACTTTGATGTACCTTCTGAATACTATCCGGCTCATAACAGGTGCCGTCGGGCGAAGTACCGTCATAAAGGGCACCGCAAGCCCCGGTCACATACATTTTCCGGGTAACGATGTCATTCCAAATACTGGTCAGGTTCTTCATCAATTGCTCTTCACCGGTTTCGGCATAGACATCCGCCACCCCGGCATACAGGTAATTGGCACGTACCGCATGTCCCATCGCCCGGTACTGCTCACGGAAAGGAATGCGGTCCTGATTATCATCCGTACCATTTTCCACCATCCCCCGAATGTCAATCAGATTCTTCGACAGTTCCAGATAACGTGGATTCCCCGTGGCGCGGTACATTTCGACTACCCCCATATAATGGGAAGGACATATAGCGTTACGGGCCAATTCAGCGGAAGCGGTTTCATAGAAATGACAAAGGAAATCGGTGGCACGGACGGCTGCATCAAAAAGAGTGGTCTTCCCGGTGGCACGACGATGAACGATGGCGGCCATCATCAGATGTCCCAGATTGTAGGTTTCAAAGTTCAGGCGATTGGCAAAGGCGCCTTTCTCATCTTCGGATCCTACCTTGGTTCCGACGACTGTTTGCTTATGCGGCTCTTCCAGAGTATGAGTATCGATTCCTTTATTAAGCTCTTCGATAATAACCGGGGTATGGATATATCCATCTGTTCGCTGAGCCTTTACGACGCAAGTAATGAAACGATCCATTAGTTTGTCCAGTTCGGGGTCTTTGTTAACTGCATAAACTGAGGCTACTCCTTCCATCCATTTATACATGTCCCCATCGTGAAAGGGTGGTCCCCAGTGCTCGCCCTCGCAAATGCCGGCAGCGATCTCAAAATTACGGAAACCGTGAGATACTTCGGGCGTGTTCCAGGTGTTCCACATGCTTTGCAGGGAGGTGCGGCTGAACACATCAAAGCGCTCTGCCCAGAAGCCATCCGTCCAATGTACGGCATCAATGCCGGTGTTCACCATCCGGGCGTAGCGGCTCCGGCTCATATCCGTCAGTCCGTTGTTCTGTGCAAATGCTCCCGTGACGGAGGCGGAAGCTAAAAGAAGTATCAGTTTAATCTGTCTCATGAATATGAATCATCTGAAATTTCATACAATATCTTTAAAGAAGAGACGCAATGAAGCGCGTTTTGTACTCAACAAGAAATGGTCCAGCAAGTGCTATTACATGCAATGACCGGATTAATACGACATTTTATCACCTATTTGCTGGGTACAAAAGCTATCTTTAACCGTCCTTTTCTAAAAGTATAAAAGCTATTAGAAAAGATGAATAAAAAGAGATTATTCGGCTATCTGTTTGTACTGGTATCCGTGGGCAATATTTCTGCACAGGAGTCACGCCTGTCCGCACAGGAATACAAACTTTGGTACGACCGCCCCGCACAAGTATGGACGGAAGCCCTCCCCTTAGGGAACGGGCGTCTAGGAGCTATGGTATACGGCACGCCCGCCACGGAGCAGATACAACTGAATGAAGAAACCATCTGGGCGGGACGCCCCAACAACAACGCCAACCCCAATGCACTGGAATACATTCCCCGGGTACGCGACCTGGTATTTGCCGGCAAATATCTGGAAGCACAGACGCTCGCCACCGAAAAGGTCATGGCAAAGACCAATTCGGGAATGCCCTATCAAAGCTTTGGCGACCTGCGAATCGCGTTTCCCGGACATACCCGTTACACGAACTATTACCGGGAACTAAGTCTCGACTCTGCCCGTACCCTCGTCCGCTATGAAGTGGATGGGGTGCAATACCGGCGCGAAACCATCACTTCATTTACCGATCAGGTAATTATGGTACGTTTAACCGCCAACCGTCCGGGACGGATTACTTTCAACGCTCAACTCACCTCCCCTCATCAGGACGTCGTCGTCACTTCCGAAGAAGGAAACTGCGTAACACTTTCCGGCGTATCTTCCCTGCACGAAGGGTTGAAAGGCAAAGTGGAGTTTCAGGGAAGACTGACCGCCCGGAACACCGGCGGCCGGATGGCATGTGCCGACGGTGTGCTTTCAGTAGAAGGAGCCGATGAAGCTATCGTCTACGTCTCCATCGCCACCAACTTCAATAACTATCAGGACATCACAGGCAATCCGGCCGAACGTGCCAAAGATTATCTGGTAAGAGCTATGACACATTCATTCACTGAAGCCCGGAAGAACCATACGGACTTTTATCGCCGATACCTGACACGCGTCTCCCTAGATTTAGGAGACAACCGATACGAACACGTGACTACCGACAAGCGCGTGGAGAACTTCAAACAGACCAATGACGCACATCTGGTGGCTACTTATTTTCAGTTCGGACGTTACCTCCTGATTTGTTCATCCCAACCCGGCGGGCAACCCGCCAATCTTCAGGGAATCTGGAACGATAAGCTTTTCCCCTCCTGGGACAGCAAATATACCTGTAACATTAACCTGGAAATGAACTATTGGCCCTCGGAAGTCACCAACCTGAGCGAACTGAACGAACCCCTATTCCGCCTGATACGCGAAGTCAGCGAAACAGGTAAGGAAACCGCTCGCATCATGTATGGCGCCAATGGCTGGGTGCTACATCACAACACCGATATATGGCGCATCACGGGCGCAGTAGACAAAGCTCCGTCAGGTTTATGGCCCAGCGGCGGCGCATGGCTTTGCCGGCATCTTTGGGAACGTTACCTCTACACCGGAGACACTGAATTCCTGCACTCCGTCTATCCCATCTTGAGAGAGTCCGGACGCTTTTTCGACGACATCATGGTGAAAGAACCTGCGCACAACTGGCTGGTGGTCTGTCCCAGCAACTCACCCGAAAATGTACATTCGGGCAGTAACGGCAAGTCTACCACAGCTGCCGGATGCACCCTCGACAATCAATTGATATTCGACCTTTGGACAGCCATCATAGCCGCCTCGGACATCCTGGATACAGACCGGGCATTTGCCGCCCGACTCTCACAACGCCTCCGTGAAATGGCTCCCATGCAGGTAGGACGCTGGGGACAGTTGCAGGAATGGATGTTCGACTGGGATGACCCGAAGGATGTACACCGCCACGTTTCCCATCTGTACGGACTGTTTCCAAGCAACCAGATATCTCCCTACCGCAGCCCGGAATTATTCGACGCTGCCCGCACTTCCCTCATTCATCGCGGCGACCCATCCACTGGCTGGAGCATGGGATGGAAAGTTTGCCTGTGGGCGCGTCTGCTCGACGGCAACCATGCCTACAAGCTCATTACAGACCAACTGACCCTGGTGCGTAATGAAAAAAAGAAAGGAGGCACCTACCCCAACCTGTTCGATGCACACCCACCCTTCCAGATTGACGGAAACTTTGGTTGTGCCGCAGGCATTGCCGAAATGCTGATGCAAAGCCATGACGGTTTCATCTATCTGCTACCCGCATTACCGACGGTTTGGAAGGACGGAACTGTGAAAGGAATCATCGCCCGCGGAGGTTTCGAGCTGGAACTAAGCTGGAAAAACGGGAAAGTGGAGCGTCTGGTTGTAAAATCCCATAAAGGAGGCAATTGCCGCCTTCGCTCAACGAGTCCGTTGACAGGCAAAGGTCTGAAACGTGCCAAAGGTGAGAATCCCAACCCGCTTTATGCAGTTCCCATCATTGCCCAACCGTTAATCAGCCCCGAAGCCAAATTGAACAAAGTGGAAATAGCAAAGACCTATTTATACGATCTGCCCACCCGGGCAGGACAAGAATATACATTGATTGGAAACTAAATACTGAACTTATATGAATCGTATCTCACTGAAACTACTGACGGTGTGCGGGATTACCTGTTTCATGGCCTGCACAACCACCCAAAAACCAAAGACCGAAAAATGGAGCGAGCGTATGGCACGCTCCGAAATGAAGCGTTTTCCTGAACCCTGGATGATTGAAAAGGCCAGCAAACCGCGCTGGGGATATACACACGGACTTGTAGTAAAATCCATGCTCGAAGAATGGAAGCATACAGGAGACAGCACTTACTACGATTATGCCAAAATCTATGCGGACAGTCTGATTGATAACGATGGACACATCAGAACCATGAAATATCTTTCATTCAATATAGACAACGTCAATGCCGGAAAGATTCTTTTCGACTTCTATGCCCAAACGGGAGATGAACGCTATAAAATAGCCATGGACACCTTGCGCAAACAAATGAGGGAGCAGCCCCGCACAAGCGAAGGCGGTTTTTGGCACAAGCTGAGGTATCCGCACCAGATGTGGCTGGACGGTATCTTTATGGCCTCTCCTTATCTGGCACAATATGGCGCCACTTTTGGGGAGCCGATCCTGCAAGACGAAGCTGTGAAACAAATTCTGCTTATAGCCCGCAAGACTTATGATCCGGCTACAGGACTCTATTATCACGGATGGGATGAAAGCCGCGAGCAGAAATGGGCAAGCCGGGAAACAGGTTGTTCACCGAATTTCTGGAGTCGCAGCATCGGATGGTATGGAGCCGCCATAGTGGATGTATTGGATTACTTGCCACAGGAAACCGAAAGACGCGACAGCGTATTGCAAATTCTGCAAGATCTGGCACAGACAATGGTGAAGTATCAGGACCCGCAATCCGGAACCTGGTATCAAGTGACCGACCAAGGAGCACGCAAGGGTAATTATCTGGAATCATCGGCAACAGCCCTGTTCATATATACACTTGCTAAAGCCATCAATGAGGGATATATCGGAAACGAATACATCACCCCTGTACAGAAAGCATTCGACGGCATGATCCGTGAATTCACCCGTCTTGAAGAAGACGGCACTTACACATTGACCCATTGTTGTGCCGTAGCCGGACTGGGCGGGAACTCCGGAAAGTATCGTGACGGCTCGTTCGAGTATTATATTGGCGAACCCGTGATAGAAAATGATCCCAAATCCGTAGGGGCGTTCATATTGGCAGCAATTGAATATGAACGAATGAATTAGTGATTAAGCAAACAATTATAATAACATCAATAACAATGAAAACATTCAAACTAATCCCTTTTCTTCTGCTTTTGCTGACTATGGCAATGCCCGCCTCTGCACAGAAGAAAACACAGAAAACGTATATCCCCTGGAACAATGGTAAACTAATGGTCTCCGAAGAAGGTCGCTATCTGAAACATGAAAACGGCACTCCTTTCTTTTGGCTAGGAGAAACCGGATGGCTACTGCCTCAACGTCTGAACCGCGATGAAGCCGAGTATTATCTGGAACAATGTAAACAACGGGGATATAACGTCATTCAAGTTCAGACCCTGAATAATGTCCCCTCCATAAATACCTACGGACAATATTCTATGACTGATGGATATAACTTCAAAAACATCAATCAGAAAGGCGTATACGGCTATTGGGACCACATGGATTACATTATCCGTACAGCTGCCCGGAAAGGACTTTATATCGGTATGGTCTGTATCTGGGGCAGTCCTGTGAGTCGCGGAGAAATGACGGTAGAGCAAGCCAAGGCTTACGGCAAATTCCTCGCCGAACGCTATAAAGACGAGCCGAATATCATCTGGTTTATCGGAGGCGATATTCGTGGTGACGTAAAAACCGCTGAATGGGAAGCTCTCGCCACATCCATCAAAGCAATAGACAAGAATCACCTGATGACCTTCCACCCACGCGGCCGTACCACTTCCTCAACTTGGTTCAATGCCGCTCCCTGGCTGGACTTCAACATGTTCCAAAGCGGGCATCGCCGCTACGGGCAACGTTTCGGTGATGGTGATTATCCAATCGAAGAGAATACCGAAGAAGATAACTGGCGCTTTGTAGAACGCAGTATGGCCACAAATCCCATGAAACCCGTAATTGACGGTGAACCTATCTACGAGGAAATTCCTCACGGTCTGCACGATGAGAATGAACTGCGCTGGAAAGATTACGATGTGCGCCGTTATGCCTACTGGTCGGTTTTTGCCGGTTCTTTTGGACATACCTATGGTAATAATTCCATCATGCAATTCATTAAACCGGGTGTTGGCGGTGCATACGGTGCAAAGGAACCTTGGTACGATGCTCTGAACAATCCGGGCTTCAACCAAATGAAGTATCTCAAAAACCTGATGCTGACTTTCCCATTTTTCGAACGTGTACCTGACCAGTCCATCATTGCCGGCACAAACGGGGAACGCTACGACCGCGCCATCGCTACACGCGGCAAAGATTATCTGATGGTGTACAACTACACCGGACGTCCGATGAAAGTAGATTTCAGCAAAATCAGCGGTGCCAAGAAGAATGCCTGGTGGTATACCACCAAAGACGGCAAACTGGAATATATCGGTGAGTTTGAAAACGGAATACACAATTTCCAGCACGATAGTGGCTACAGCAGCGGAAACGATCATATCTTGATTGTAGTGGACAGCAGTAAAGACTATGTAAATAAGGAATGGGACGAACTGCCCGATGCACAACAGCGATGGGAGAAAAAGTAAGTACAACGTCACTACATAAATGATAATTTTAGGCGCGGATTACACGGATTACGCAGATTAAAGGCTGCGCTATTACATCGATTTCATCAAAAAATCCGCGTAATCCGCGCCTAATCTTTATAACAGGTTTACAAATTATCATTTATAAAAGTAATCTTGAACTATTACTCAATATCATAACGTAATCAATATGAATAAGAAGATATTAATATCCCTACTTTACCTCCTCATCCTCGCTGGTACGGCACACGCAGTCTTGCGCGTCACCGACCTGCGAACAGAGCAATTGAAGAATCCACTGGGAATCGATATCCGCCACCCCCGTCTGGGCTGGCGTATCGAATCGGACGAACAAAATGTAATGCAGACCGCCTATCATATTCTTGTAGCCTCCTCCCCTGAACTCCTGGCACAAGGCAAAGGAGACTGCTGGGATTCGGGCAAGGTGAAAACAGACGCTTCCCAATGGATCACTTATCAAGGTGAAACGTTGAAGCGTAACACCCCTTACTACTGGAAAGTAAAAGTCTATACCCATACTAATGAAACCGACTGGAGCGAACCCGCCTCCTGGAGTATGGGATTACTGAATGAAGCAGACTGGCAAGGGCAGTGGATCGGCCTGGACCGCCCCGCCCCCGGTGACAGCGAGACACAATGGAGCCGCCTTGCCGCCCGCTACCTCCGCAAAGAGTTTGCACTGACCAAAGAAGTGAAACGAGCCACAGTACACATTGCCGGAATGGGACTTTACGAACTCTTTATCAACGGTCAGCGCATCGGTGAACAAGTCCTGGCACCTGCCCCTACCGATTACCGGAAAACTATCCTGTACAACACGTATGACGTCACCCCCCAACTCCAAAAAGAAAATGCCATCGGTGTCATCCTCGGCAACGGGCGCTTCTACACCATGCGCCAGAATTACAAACCCTACAAGATACCTACTTTTGGCTATCCCAAACTACGTCTGAATCTGATTGTTGAATATACGGACGGCAGCAGACAGACAATCGCCTCGGATATATCCTGGAAACTAACCACCGAAGGCCCTATCCGCAGCAATAATGAGTACGATGGTGAAGAATACGATGCACGCAAGGAATTAGGAGACTGGAATCGGACAGGCTATGATGATACGAATTGGATACCCGCCGGGCGCGTCAGTATTCCCTCAGGAACCTTGCGTGCGCAAATGATGCCGGGCATGAAAGTAACGGAAAGCCTGAAGCCTGTTTCTATCCGGAAACAGGGAGACAAACAGATTTTGGACATCGGTCAGAATATGGCAGGATGGCTACGTATTCGTATCAAAGGCCAGGCAGGAGACAGTATCCGTCTCCGCTTTGCCGAGCGCTTGCAACCGGATGGCGAAATTTTTACGAAGAATCTACGCGACGCACATTGCACGGATATATATGTTGTCAGCGGACGTGAACCACAAGATGCCACCTGGGCTCCCCGCTTTGTATACCACGGTTTCCGCTATGTGGAAATCAGCGGTTATCCCAATGCCAAGACCGAAGATTTTACAGCTGAAGTAGTAGATGACGAAATGGCTCATACCGGGACCTTCACCTGCTCGGATGAAACACTCAATCAGGTATTGCGCAATGCTTTTTGGGGTATCCGCAGTAACTACAAAGGTATGCCCGTCGACTGCCCGCAACGCAACGAACGCCAACCTTGGTTGGGAGACCACGCGATGGGTTCCTGGGGTGAAAGCCTATTTTTCAACAATCATGCCCTATACAACAAATGGACACGTGATATTCGTGAAGCACAGCGTGAGGACGGCTGCATCCCGGATGTAGCTCCGGCCTACTGGAATTACTATTCGGATAATGTCACCTGGCCGGCTACCCTTCCCCTGGTATGCGACATGCTTTTCACCAACTACGGTGACCGGCGCGCAATCGAAGAGAATTATCCGGCTTTAAAGAAATGGGTATCTCATATCCGCGAGTATTACCTGACCAAGGAATTCATTATTACCAAAGACAAATACGGTGACTGGTGCGTACCTCCCGAGTCTTTGGAAATGATTCATAGCAATGACCCTGCCCGCAAAACGGATGGTACGCTTATAGCTACTGCCTACTATCTGAAAGTCCTGCAACTGATGCATCGTTTTGCAAGCCTGCAAGGTCTAACCGCCGAAGCCGAAGAATGGGGAACACTGGAAGGCCGGATAAAAGATGCCTTCAACGCACGTTTCCTTCATGTGAAGGAAGGTACTTCCCCCGTACCCGGACATACTTTATATCCGGACAGCATCTTCTACGGTAACAATACGGTTACCGCCAATATTCTGCCGCTTGCTTTCGGACTTGTCCCCAAACAGTACATGGACGAAGTTGCCAAGAATACCGTGGCTACCATTATCACTACCAATAAAGGACATATCAGCACCGGAGTCATCGGTACACAATGGCTGCTACGCGAACTAAGCCGCCGTGGTCATGCCGATGTCGCCTATCTTCTGGCCACTAATAAGACTTATCCTTCGTGGGGATATATGGCCGCGCAAGGCGCCACCACCATCTGGGAACTCTGGAATGGCGACAAAGCAAATCCCGGAATGAACAGTGGAAATCACGTCATGCTCTTAGGCGACCTGCTTCCCTGGTGCTTCAACAATCTGGCAGGTATCCGTGCCAACCGTTGGAAGCCCGGCTATAAACATATCATCTTCCAGCCTGCCTTTGACATTCAGGAACTAAGCAATGTAGATGCCTCCTACACAAGCATCTACGGAAAAATAACCAGCCGGTGGAAAAAGACCCCGACACATCTGGAATGGGACATTGAACTCCCCGCCAACACTACAGGCGAAGTATATCTTCCCGGCGGGCGGAAAGAAATGGTAGGTTCGGGCAAGCATCACTTCAGTGTAGATATCCCTACCCGGAATGTAGCTATCCTGAGTGACGAGTTCCTATATGAGAAAGCCTCCTTCCCGGAATGTCATGGAGCCACCATCGTAGAATTGAAAAACGGGGATCTTGTCGCTTCGTTTTTCGGCGGTACCAAAGAGCGCAATCCGGATTGTTGCATCTGGGTGTGTCGCAAGCCGAAAGGTGCCAGAGAATGGACCTCTCCACAACTCGCTGCCGACGGCGTATTTTCAATAAAAGATGCGCAGGCAACCTTGGCAGGCATTGATTCCACTTGTACTCCTGTGACAAATGCCCGGGGAAAACTGATTGCCCGCCGGAAAGCTTGCTGGAACCCGGTACTTTTCCAGATTCCGGGAGGTGATCTGATTCTCTTCTATAAAATAGGCTTGAACGTAGGCGACTGGACGGGCTGGCTCGTGCGCTCTCGCGACGGAGGAAAGACCTGGAGTAAACGTGAACCGTTGCCGGAAGGATTCCTCGGTCCTATCAAGAATAAACCGGAGTACATTAATGGTCGTATCATCTGTCCTTCCAGCAGAGAAGGTGGCAAGGGATGGCGCATTCATTTCGAAATTTCCGATGACAACGGCAAGACCTGGAAGACAACAGAATCACTGGCTGCGGAGCTTTCCGTACTTACTCAGCACCGTAAAAAAGGAGGTGTCAACGTAGATGATCAGGAAGGTGGCGAAGCCGTCAAAGGTGAAGGTCCAAAACCAATATATGCGATACAGCCCAGTATACTGATGCACAAAGACGGAAGATTACAAGTATTGTGCCGCACACGCAATGCCCGGATTGCCACAGCCTGGAGCAATGATAATGGCGATACCTGGAGCAAAGTAACACTTCTGGATGTTCCGAATAATAATTCGGGAACGGATGCCGTAACATTACAGGACGGTCGCCATGTACTCATCTACAATAATTTCTCGACACTACCCGGCACTCCCAAAGGACCTCGAACTCCTCTCTGTGTAGCCATTTCAGAAGATGGTATAAATTGGCAACCTGTGCTTACATTGGAAGACAGCCCTATCAGTCAATATTCCTATCCAAGTATTATTCAGGGAAAAGATGGTAGGCTACATGCTGTTTATACATGGAGAAGGCAGCGAGTTAAATATGCGGAAATAGATTTATCAAAACTTCGATAAGGCTTTTCTGGATATATCTGAATATAAGAAAAAAGCCCCGGAACTCTTATTATGATCTGAGTTCCGGGGCTTCCTTTTTTATTTCTTGTTCTGAGCCTTTTCCGCTTTTCTCTTATTTACATAATCCTTGAACATCTGGCGCCAGTTACGACCATGCTCATTAAAATACTGTTCGCACTTGGTCTTGTAGATTTCAAAGATGGCAGATATCTGCTTCATGTTTTTATAATCAATAGCCTGTTCACGAGCCAGCTTCAACTGTTCCAACACAAAAGCGGTTTCTTCCTCCGTCATATCAGGGACAATGGCCTGATAACCTTTCAAAGTGAAAGCTACTTTGCCTACAGTATATTTATCAAGAATCTGCTCTACTTGTTCTTCCGTCAGCACTCTGCGTAAATCTTTCATCAGCTTTTCATGAACTTCTTTCGGCATGGCGGAATCGGCAATCATTTCCCGATCCAATTTACTTAAAGATTTACCAGTGACAGGATTGATACCCTCCGGAACAGTGGAATAAGGGTGTTCATTATGCCAATCACGAACCTTGCGCAAATGATTATAGATAGTTGTTACAGCAAAGCCCGCTTTCTTATCATCCTCCATATTTAAGGAAGCCACCCAGTCCATTGCCTTTTTCTCAAGAGAAGCATCCGACTTTAATTGGGCAAAAGCTTTCTTGTCAATATAAACAGCTACTTTATCAAACGAACGAATTGCGCTTTCCGGCAAAAGTTCTCCTTTCTCACCGAAACTATACATAGCGGATTCCGGTTCGATGGTGACTTTTGTTTCATCCAGCATATTTCTATTCAAGCCGAACACCTCAGCAAAAAATGTATAGACAGCATTCCGCTTATTAGGACCAAAGTCATGTCTTTCTTTCGGAAGATGTATGTTCGTCACTTTATCTTTTGCATCGTAGAATCCATAAACACGCTGCAAATAAGGATATTCCAGTGTAGGCACACTTGCCGTCCAATCACCACCATCAGACACTACTAATTGCGGACGGGGAGCAAAGATTGCTGCCAATTCGGCATTGCATGTGCCACCCGCCGCCAATTGAATAGGCATACCGCTTTCACAGGGGCATCCTCCATCAAAATGAGAAGCCAAACTTACCACCGGCGCCGAAGCCGTGAAGCGATCATCCAGTGCACTCAGCAGAACTGTTTGCGTGCCACCACCGGAACCGCCATTCACACCGATTCTTTTCCTGTCAATATCTTTACGGGCAGCAAGCATATAGTCGAGAATCAGCAAACCATTCATCGCCTGAATGGTATGAGCTGCACTACTGCGGTGTGCCGCACTGCCAACCTGCAAAATTGACTCTCCCCAACCGAAGAGATCATAATCCACACAAACAGCCCCCATACGTGCCAGGGTTCCCATACGCTGTTGTTGATCTTCACGATAACGACCTCCTCCAAAGTGTCCATTCGGACAAATGATCAGCGCATGCTTCCCTTTCGATTTAGGGGCATAAACAGAACCGCAAACATACAGCCCTGGAAGCGTCTCAAGTGCAAAATTCTGAACTGTATAGCCATCATATTTCCTCACTTTGGAAAGAATCGGCTTCGACTCCACACATTGTGCGAGTAAAAGGTCAATTCCCAGACGTTGCCGGACTTCTTTTCTTAAAGAATCGGCACGGAGTTCAAAAGCTTCCTTATCTGCATAAAGCGTATTAAGGTAAGCCAGCATTTTCTCTCCGTCAGCATCTGTCCGCCGAGGATATTCATAAGCTTTCAACTTATATATATTGCCGGTTTGTTTCACAAACTTATAATCGAAAGGGGACAATACATTCGTCAGCGATTCTTCCACTGAATAAGGACGGATACGAAAATCCGCATAAGGCAACACTTTACCGACCGTATCAATATCGTATTTCAGGCGGATACCAAAACGATTTTGTATGTCCGTAAGAACTTCGTTCAAAGGGCGGGCAAAGGCCGTTTCAAATGTTTGTGTTTGTGCTTCAGCCGAAAGAGATGCAGCAAAAAGCACAGAGAAAAGAATACGTTTCATTGTTCTATATATTATTGTTTACTTTTCATCGACTTCCTTTGGATACATCTTTTTACCATTCACCATGACATCTTCCATCGTGATGCGTTCGCAATCCTCAAAGACACATTCCTCACCGGCTCCCTGCACATGGATGTCGCGCAGTACAATATCAGAGATCGGAGCTTCTTCCAGCCCAACTATCTTAACAGGAGTCTTGACATCCGTAACCGTCATTCCACTGATATGTATGTTGCGAAACAGCGGAGTACGTTCACTCTTGGGTTCGGCAGGCATACCGCTATACTTCAGATTCAGTACCACAGCCTCCTGCTTGATATTGCGCATCACAATGTTACTGACACGGATATCTTCGACCACTCCTCCCCTGCCCCGGGTGGACTTGAGACGAATGCCCCGGTCCGTTCCATCGAAAATGCAATTGGAAATAGTCACCTTACGCACGCCTCCACTCATCTCACTGCCTATCACTACACCACCATGACCGGAAAGCATGATGCAATTAGTGATGGTTATATTCTCACAGGGTACTCCCAACCGGCGCCCCTGCGCATCGCGACCGGACTTGATCGTTATGCAATCATCTCCCACCGAAATGTGGCAGTCGCTGATATGTACATTCCGGCAGGACTCCGGATTGATGCCGTCCGTATTGGGCGAGGGCACATTATGAATGGTCACTCCCTTCACCTTCACGTTTTCACAGAACTCGGGATTCACCGTCCAGAACGGAGAGTTGACGATCTTCACCCCCTCTATCTTCACGTCCTTGCAACGAACCGGCTGGATAAACGGAGGACGGAAAAAACGACGTTGCAGTGTACCGATGTAGTCCTTGTTTGTTTCAGCATAGATAGCCGTTGTATCATTTGCTTGGTCCCACATCGTCTGATACTTATTCACATTCCGCATGCCATTGTCGCGCAGATCAATCATCACACGAAAAAACTCCATCCACCACTTCTTTCCCTGCCCGTCCAGCGTACCTTCACCTTTGATTGTTATATTTTCCGCATCCACGGCATAAATCAGAGGCTGGAAACTCTTCATCATTACTCCCTCATGACGCACCTCCACAAAGGGAAGATAATCATCGAAGCTATCAGAAAACAGCAAAGTGGCTCCCGCCTCCAACTCCAAAGTGATGTGGCTCTTCATCCGGATGCTTCCCGTCAGATAAGTGCCGGCAGGAAAAAAAAGGGTACCGCCACCGTTCGCGTTCAGGCGGTCGATGGTAGAATTGATAAGTTTGGTATTCAACGTCTTTCCATCCACCTTCGCTCCTGCTTTCAGCATATCTACACGTTCTGCACGAAGCACCGTAACCGCACAAAGGCAGAAGAGTGAACAAAGAAGTATTCTATATTTCATGGTCATAGTATGGTTGTTTATGGTTCGTTTATAGTTTGTTGTTCGTTCACTACAAATTCATGTTTCCCGCTCTCCACCTCTCTCGGTTCTTTCTCTCCCGGAAGTGTAACCACCGCCACAGTGTTTACCGGAACGGACAACTTCAGCTTAAACCGGCCGTTCTCGCGGGTCCAGTCTACAGTTATCTTACCGTAAAGGGTTTCATAAGATGACTGCACGTATTTCAGATCACCGACAGGCTTCGGGGCGATTCTGAACTTCTGGTATCCATGCTTCACGTCCGGAGAAATACCGACCAACGAGTTAAAGAACCATTCATCAATCTGCCCCATCATAAAATGATTCCAAGAGGAGCCCTGACGAGGGTCCCATTGCTCAGTCAGAGTCGTTGCACCAAACTTGAGTTGAAAGCCATATCCGGGCGTCTCCTCATGGTTGAACATTTTATAGATGAGTTCATCGGCTCCGTAATTGGCCAATGTCTGGATCAGATAGCGGTTTCCCACATCTCCGGTAGTCAGACGATTGCCGTGTGCTTCCACATCTTTTATCAGGTTCTTAAATACTTTGCGCTCCAGATGACGATCCGTTTCATAACCTCCAGAATGGCCTCTACTCAGAACCATATCCAGAAAAAGCGGCAAAGCATTGCTGCACTGGCTTCCCGTACCATACTGCGCCGCATCGTAATCCTGAAAGCGCTCGTTGAATGCTACCACGATATCATTCGCCAACGAATTGTAATACCTGACATCATCAGCATTACCCACAATGCGAGCAGCCCTTATCAGGTATTCGACAATCATGTAATAGTGTGCCGTAGCCACCAGCGGGACAGGCGTATTGCGGGAGAATCCTGCACGGAAGTCACCGTAATCATACCAGTCGCCCAAACCGAAAGAAAGGATATGATTATCTGCGCGGGTAGAGAGATAGTCCACATATCGGCGCATATTCTGGTAATACTTCTTAATCAGCGAATCGTCCCCGTAGGTTTCGTAATACATATACGGGAAAACGACCAAAGCACCTCCCCACTCGGGAGATTCAGCAAAGGCATCCATGCCCGGTCCTTCGAACACGACATACTCCGGTGCGGTGCTTGGCATGGCTCCGTTGCGATGTTGGGCATCCGCCATATTCTGCATAATCTGCGGAGCGAAAGCTGTCAGGTCATAATTGTATAAAAGTCCCGGCCCGTTGAGGTGCACCTGTTCCAGCCATCCCAGCTTTTCCCGATGGGGACAATCGGTAAATACAGACTGCATATTGCTGCGAACCGCCTTCTCTATCAGACGATGGGCAGCGTTGAATATCGGATTGGAACACTCGAAAGCAGACACCTTTTTTGCCGAGTTATAAACAAAGCAGGATTGAATATCTTTCAGAACAGGCAATTTCCGGGGATTCTTCTCCCCCTTCAGTACGGCACCCTCTACCTGAATGTAGCGATAACCATAGTATGAGAAACGGGGACGCCAGGTCTCGTCCCCCTCACCCTTCAAGGTATATTCGTAGTAATGCTGACGTCCCGTTTGCCGTTGGTTACAAGCTCCTTCCTCCGTCAGAGCCTCAGCCACCACCAATGTAACTTTCTGACCTCGTTTACCACGCACGGTAATTTCCGGAAAGCCGGCAAGGTTCTGCCCCATATCCAGTACGAAAGCGGAAAGGTCGATGGTTCTCTTGGTCGATTTACAGGCAGAGGCAATCTGTTCCGGGGTCAGTTTCGTCACTTTCCGGACACCATAACGTTCCATGATTTTCACCGGAGCCGCCATTTGCGGACGCAACGTTCCCTTCGGAGCTTCCTGAACCACTACCGGGCGCCAACGCGCATCATTAAAACCTGCCCGGTTCCACCCTTTTTGTTCGCGACGCGCATCATAATCTTCGCCTCCATAAATACAATTAAAGGTGAGGGGGCTTAAGTCATATTTCCAACTGTCGTCAGAGCAAACCACATCCCGTGTTCCATCTTCATAATTGACAAGCAGTGAGAATAAAAGAGTCGGTGCCCCGAAGCTGATCTGCAACTTGCGGTAACGTCCGCCCTGCACATTATAGAACCCGTTTCCCAATAAAACTCCCGCCACATTCTCGCCCTCCTGCAACAGTTCCGTTACATCATACATATTATAATAGACGCTCTTGTCATAATCACTCCAGAGGGGAGCAAATTCACTGTCACCGACTTTCTTCCCATTCAAGGTGAACTCATAGAATCCAAGGCCACAGATGTATGCGGTAGCCTCCGCAATCTTTTTGTCCGTGCGGAACGTCTTACGCAAGCAAATGCTTTTCTTTGCCAATGTATCCACGTCTTCCCATGCAGCCTTTACCTCCGGCTTCTTCAACTCGCCTCCGTGGAATTTCCGTCCTTCGGGCAAGCGTGCGTCTTTACGGGTGATGGCCCCAATCCATTCAGCTGAAGAAAAACCTTGGGGAACTAAACGAAACTTTGCTTCTCGACTCCATTCGGAAGGCGCGTCCGTTTCATCCCAAACCCGTACACGCCAGATGTAGTTATAGAAACTAAATCGGAGAAACTTCGCTCCATGAGTCGGTATCAACTGGCTTTGCGAAGATTGGACCTTTCCCGTATTCCAAACCATACGTCCGGTGCAGGCTTCCCGAATCTCAATCTCATAAGCAGTCTGCCTCGTCCCATTCTCCGGCGACTCCATGGTCCACCCCAGCCGAGGATAGGCTTCAACGAGCACCAGCCCTTCCTGCATTTCGCAAGTGAGACGGCTGACCGTTATATTCTTTGCCTGTGCCAGACACGGCAAGCAAAGAAGAAAGAAAATATATCTTTTTAAAAACATCATTCGTTTTTTTCGATTTCAGTAGTAACCACTATTTCAAGACGTTCTCACAAATGATTCTCGTCAATCTATCTGCATATCCAACTTGTTTTCCATCTACAAAAATACGCAATCCTTTTCCGCGATGGTAACGATCACCATATTTATCCCAAAGAATTGTCAGGTTACGACCATGATATAAAACATTATCCAGACAGAACCAATCCCACTTATCTGCCGGTATCAACGGATTTACTTCCACCGTATCATCCAGGCGCGGGCGTAATCCAATCAGACCGGTAATCATCAAATCATTAAAAGTAGAATGATTATAGTAACGACTCCGTTCCTGGTCACCCTTCAGCCAATAACCTGTCACCTCATCCAGATATTCACCAATGTAAGGACGTCCGCGATGATATTGCGACTCGACATACAATTCCATTTGACGGAAATACACACTATCGGATAATACTGTCTGCGGATAATTATTCATAAAGTTAGCCATTGCTGTCAATGTCTGGGCAGAAGCAAACGGCCAGATTGCTCCGTCCCATTCACATTTACCAACTCCGTGGGTACGAAATTCCGGATGACGGCGCTCGGCAGTAGTTAATCCGTAAGGAGCAGAAAAACCGTTCTCATCCATAATCTCTTTCCAGGCAACTTCATATTGCTTCACTGTGTCCGGCAAATTAAAGTACCAAGGTATATATCCGATAGCCTCGCGTACATTCGCAGAAGAGTCCGCACGCATTGTCTCAAAAAACTGGTGACGTGAATTCCACAACTTATCTTGCACCAGCCTTTTCAATGTATCCGCCCGCATACCATATCTCATAGCCATTCCTTCATCATCCGAAAGGATTCCCATCAGTGAAAGAGCTTTTGCATTACCATACATATAGCTATTAATGGTGGGGCGGGCATACTTTTTCTTACGTCCGCCACTAATTGATTCTTCCATGCCATCCTGTACATCTCCTTGCCAATATAATCCGTTTTGCAAACGGTTCGTGCACTCCCAGCGTTGATACTCGGCTTCCAGATTTTCCTTCATATCCAGCATGAAATCCTTATCAGCATCCACCATATAACGTGCCAGCACAGCATCCGCATTCCACGAACTAAACTTATTCATCTTATTCATCGGCCCGCCATCATTCCCCCGATACCACGTATGAATAATCTGATCCAGATACTTCGGATCGCGCAACCAACGGCTTTCATAAATATGATGCCCGATCGCGCAGGCTATCAAATTATATTTATCAGAATAGGAACGCTGAACCAGAAATTCCGTCATGCCATATCCCACAGGTGTTTCTTTGATATGCTTCCGCAACGACCACCAGCGGTAATAGTACATCTCTTCAAAATTACGTTGCGGACATTCAAACAACGGTATATTCTCTTCCATCCATTCCGAAGCCTTTGTATTCGGAATGGCCTGGGCTATATTCTCATCTTCCATACCATTGAAATAATCTGCATAATGGCTAAAATCCGCATACTTCAAAACAGCAGCAGTCGCATCTTTATCCACAGAAGAGGTTTTCACATTGGCGATACGGTATTCAGCTAGTGGCTCCTGGCCACCGGCATTCGGCAGATCATAGGTCTGATCAGCCGGTGTATCTACAGTGGGAAATGTTCGTGGAACTCCTGTACGGAACGCAATACGTTCAATAGCAGGTACCGGTGCATAGAACATGCGCAATCCTACTCTCTTACCATCCACAAATACCTGAATATTACGATCGGTCACTGAAAGGATAGCCTCTACATGATAGTTTTTTCCCGGTTCATATTTCATCAGGTTCCCAAAGCGGGAACCGCCTTTAGCACGAAAAACTCCATCAGGAGTCAGCTCAAGCCGGGAACAAGCAATGCTGTTCTCATCCAGGAAGTCAATCTGAAGAGTACCTTTATCGTTTTGTCCGGCCTGTAGATCAAATGAGATTTTCAGTTCTTTAGAAGCCGGTATTTTTCGTTCTACCTTGGCATAATCAAAAGGATCTTTATCTTGCAAACGCAGCCACTTTCCGTCTAAAGTGACTGGAGCCCAAAGGGGAGAGTAAATATTCCAGTCGGTCAACTCAGCTATTGATCCGGCTTCTGAGAAATCATCGTCTGCATGTGCAGAGGCTTGTATCTGTACCGGAACAGGAATACGTGATACCCACATATCTTCTTTGTTCACACTGTAAGCAACCCATAAATCACCATCCGCAGGAATTCCATTTCCTTCTTGAATACCGCGGGGATATTGCGGACCATACGACTTATAGTTTCCTCCATAACGCATCGGCGGAATTTCACCATGCACGAGGTTCAAGGTCGTATATTCCAGCCCATCCTTACTCAACGATATAGCCAGCGGCCAGCGAAACTCCGAAGGATTATACACGGTAGCATACATACCATCAGTCAGGCGTTGTCCCCAAATCTTTGCATTGCTATTAACGAATCCTTTGGCACGAAGCACCGGTTCCGCCCAAGTATAGCCACCGTCTTCAGTGATTGAAGTCAGTGCATGTTTCCAAAGGCTGACAATACGCCCGTCGGGTAAAGTATAGCAATTGAACGCTTTATATCCCTTCTTCAAAGGAATAATCGGGTCTTCCCGATCCGCCTCTTCCACCCATTGCATTCTATACAATGGATTATCCAGAATTTCCTGACAAGCCTTTACAAACTCACGATCCTTACTTTTCTTGAAATAAGGGTAATCGGTATTTTTTTCATTAAATCCATGATTATAATATATAAAGTAGATGGGGCCGAATGAACCGTCTTTCTTAATTTCACGAACTACCCGACCAATACCGTTTCCATCATTCGGATCATCTTTTTTATCCAACGCAACTCCATAATTCCCCATTGTAATCAGTCTGCCGGACTTGGATACATAAAAGCCCACACGCTGATGCATGATGGCAATCAGGTCTTTTGCCTGCATACCCGGACGGGAAGTCTTCGTATATCCGTCGGGAACTTTATAAGGAGGAAACACGATTTCCGGATTTGTCCAGTTATATCCGTCTTTAGAAGTCATCAGAAAAGTCTGGGAAGGCGGAATATGCTCATCCGACGGATCTGCCAGATATTGATAATAGAATTGCCCATTCCAATAGGCCAACATCGGTTGGTGATTATAAGTCCATCCTCCACCATTCGACGCATCCGGATGTTCACGATTGGCACGTACCAATTGAATATTATGCACTCCCACTACCGGCGACAATTGTCCATCATGATAGGTGGGATTAGAAAGTTCGGTTCCAGTGTAATGTATCCTGTCTTGTGCTGAAGCCGACGTTAGTGTCAGCCATCCAGTTGCCAGAACAAAAAGTATTTTGATAGGGCTGTTCATTATCTGTTCCTGTTTTATATATTATTTCTTCTTGCTTTCTTTCAACAACTCCTTAACGAGCGATTCCGGGGCTTTGAAAATAGTCCCATGTTTATGGCCTGTGGGTACACTTACATTTCCGGTTTCATCCGTAAAATTACGAAAATCCCTGGTACGCACAGCGCCATATATTTTCTTCCTGTAAACATCGAAATAGATAAGATAGTCATTTCCTATCTTCTCTACAGAGGGGCCTTCTACAAACGATTCCGTGAAAGGTTGCGATGCAGGCGAATAAGGTCCTGTCAATGAATCGGCAAAAGCAACTTTCAGATTACGTTCGGGACGTGTATTATCTTTAAGCACCATTACATAATCATTCTTTGCACGTTTTATGATGGTAGCATCAATTGAACTGAAGCCCGGATCATACAAAAGTTTGGTTTCGGATATCGTCTTAAAGTCTTTTGTAGTGATGTAATATAAGCGATGGTTATTCTTTTCTTCTTCTATACCCTTTTCAAAACGCCCCGGAACACAAGATGCCCAGACCACCATGAATTGTTCAGCCTCATCATCATAAAAAATCTCCGGTGCCCACACGTTGACGGTCGTCGGTTCATGGGCCATTACCGGAATCATTTGTTGCTCCGACCAGTGAATCAAGTCTTTGGAATATGCATAGCCAAATCCCAAATCACCTTTCCAACTGGTGGTCCAAACCAAATGATAAGTACCGTCCGAAGTACGTACCATCGAAGGATCGCGCATCAGCTGATGTTGTCCCAATTCCGGTTTCAGCCAAACACCGGGAACACTATCCCAATGCATGCCGTCTTCACTATATAGATATCTTAAACCTTCATTAGCCGGCTCATGGAATGAGGTGAACATATAGTAGTCTTTGTTTCCTCCACAAGAAGCTAAGAACAAAATGCTTATTGCAGCTAATGTATTTCTTAATTTTCTCATTTCTAAATAATACTTTTGTTTTTATATCGTATTCTGTATACAGAGGAGACGGCAATAAGACGAATTTGTACTCAAAGATAATGGAAGATTCGCCATATTCCAAAAATCAGAACACAGAAAAGGGTGACTTCTCAGCCACCCTTCACATCACATAACTAACCAGTTTTTATCTATCCTAATTATCAGAGAGAGCCTCCGCGTGCTTTCACACGCTTGTACCACTCTTCACGTTCTTTTGTTAAATCATATCCACGCTTAGCCAAATAGTTATTGATACGCCCCTTATATTTACCAAAGGCTGCATGTTTCTTATCCGAGTTCTCAGCATCCAAGGCAAACTCACGGGCTTCTATGAGCCAGGCATAGATTTGTGCTTTTTCTTCTTCCTTCAAAGAAGGGATCATGTCAATTGTAGCATCATATGTCACTTTCACAACGCCATAAGTCATCCCATCCTTCACCACTTCTATTTGCTTCTCATCCAGAAAAAGAGATAAATTCGCGGGATATGCAAAGTGAGAACGGTATAATGCCGCATCCTTTTCATACTCAACCGCTTTCAAGGCATCATCCTTTGCAGCACCACTCAATCCCGACTCCTTTATTTTCTTCACTTTGGCATCACGAACTTCATAAATATCATTCAGTTCGAAGTACCGATTGGCAATCACATTACGAACATCTTCAGCCACCTTTACATCTGTAAGCCCAAGTTTATCTACGATCTTCTGAGATCGTTTAACAATAGATTCCACATATTGAGGATCACGATTATCCTTATTCAAGTCTACCGCTCCGGCTGATAACCAACCGAAAACCAGTAATAAAGAAATTAATATTATCTTTTTCATTGACATTACATTAATTTACCTTTTTCTGCCAATGTATCGTAGTTATTCTTCATATCAGTCCAGTCTACCTTATTCTTCGTACTGATACCATTGATATATTTCTCAATATTAGTATACCCATCACCAGTGCAATCTTTATTGGCATCACTCGGATCGTTTGGATTCAGACCATTCGCAATTTCCCATTCATCCGGCATACCGTCACCATCCGTATCCACATAAGGAGTTCCCTTATATTCCGGATAGCCACCCATTTGGCGAATATCAGTTATAATACCCTGTTTATAAGAATCTTTCGGCAAACGACGGTATTTAAAATAACCTTCCTCATCCTGAGATTTTGGAGCTAATCCCCATTTATCTCCATAGGCATCTTTCGGAAGTTTCTTTTCATAATAAGCTTGACCGGTTTTCACTTCCTCAATAACCCGCTCATCAACAATGTCACGGCAAGGAATATTAGCACCTACATATTTCAAAACATAATCATAAGCATCATTTGCAGACATAATATTAATATAAGGCATTACGAAAGGTTGATACGTACGCATCTGCTCGGTATACCCCTCTGTATCCTTTTGAGTCTCAATCTGAATACCACCAGCCCAGTTATCCTTTGTGATTTCAGGATATCCTTCCATCACATTGCCATCTGCAAAGACACGGCCATATACTTTATAATCCAGCTTGCTACGTCCGGCTTCCGGCTTCAGAATGCGATGACCGACCGGAGAATCTCTCGGAGTCAAAGGACCCGGTTTATAGTAATTATTTATCATATTGAACATAGCACGATAATCGCCACCATCAGCTGAACGATGTACCCAATTGTAGACTACATTATTCACGAAATTGAAAATCCCATACCAGCCAATAGACGGGTTACGCCCAGCATTACTGGCCCAAAGATTGCGCATAAAAGCACAGTTCTCACCACCCAATGTACTACCGAAAGCATGATTGTATGTATCCAGTGCCTTAGCGGAAATTGTATTTTGAATGGTTACATTGACAGTCGGAAGTTTCTCATCTTTATATCCTTCACCAGGACTGTACATGTGACGATAGAAAGAAATATTCTCATCCAGCCCCCAAGTACAGGAACAGTGATCGATCATAATGTTACCAATCGGATTACCCCCAAATGAATCGTCACGGTGATGAACCTTCGTTTCACCACGACGGAAACGCATATGACGTACCACTACATCGTGAGTGTCAACCCAGAAAGATTCTCCGGCAATACATACACCGTCACCTGGGGCTGTTTGTCCGGCTATCGTTACGTATGGAGCACGGACAATAATGGGAGATTCCAATCGAATGATACCAGCCACATTGAATACAATGATACGTGCACCACCGGTTTCGCAAGCTTCACGGAAAGAGCCCGGGCCGCGATCATTCAAATTAGTTACTGTAATTACCTTGCCGCCACGGCCGCCGGGAGTGAACATTCCCCCACCCTCAGCCCCGGGAAAAGCGGGAATACCGGCTTGAGGAAGATCATCCGGACGGGAAGCCCACTCGATATACGGACGCCCTTCTCTGGCTTCTTTCTCAACGATAGGCAATGCTTTCGCCCAAGCTTCATCCGAACGCCGGCGTTCTTCAGTTATCATTTTCTTATAAGTCTCCTTGGCTTCATCGGTCAATTGCGGGTATTGTGCCCATGCAATGGTCGGAGCCAGCATTGCAGCTGTACAAACTATCAGGAATGCTTTCTTTTTCATTATTCTCGTATCTATTAATTAATTGTATTTATTAGACGAAGATAAAAATGTTTTGTAATCACATGAAACTATTTTAGTAGAAAAATAATCCATAGAATGATGGCAACCACTCTAAAAAAACTGCCGGATGAAGGATCACCCGGCAGTTTTAACTATCTCACAAAAAAATTAAAAGCCAACTTACGGCAGCAAACTACCGTTACCGATAGGATTAAACGTTCCTTCGGAACCATAATAATCCGTCCAGCCAATATTCTGTTGCAACTTAATACTGTTTTGCAATACATTCTGCTTGATACCTAGGAAATAGTATTTGTTCAGGTGAGTAATATAGAATGTAGGCGTACTTGTACCATCAAGCTGATCGTTTACTACACGATTCAGATTGTTTTCGTAAAAATTGTCCAAGGTAGCAATCTGATTTTCCCAGTCTGAGTCTGAAGCATCCGGATCAAGACTGATTTTTGTACGGTCTGATGTTCCCAAGTATTCTGAAGCTTCCGGATTGAACGGATCACAATCCTTGCCGGCCTTGCTATTCGTATAGAGTTCAGGTTTCACAGCCAGGATAATACCATGCCTGCGCGTTTGGTTTCCGCTGATAGGCTCAACACCCAACCGTGTACAAGTACCAAAACTGTCGTCCCACAAAAGCCAGCGACGCATATCATCGAATCTCTTTCCCTCATAGGCCAGTTCTATCTGACGCTCATAAAGAATAGCACCCATCAAGGCATCACCCGCTAAAGTAGAAGAAAAGCCGCAATCGCCCGTATAGCCTACACGTTCGCGAATATATTTCAGGAAAGTCAATGCCGTAGCATTATCTCCTTTTCCGCAAGCTGCTTCCGCTACGTTAAGAATAACTTCCGCCATACGTATTTCCATATACGGACTACCACTCTGCGAAAATACTCCGCTACTGAGATTGGAAGTATTGTAAGCATTCGGATCCGTACGTTTGCGTACAAAGATACTTGAACTGACATCACCGTCATAAAGCGCTGAGTTACCCGGTTTGCCTTCAACGGCTGCGGCAGCATCCTTAAACCATTGGTAATTCCATACCGTATATGTCTTATTGGTATTATAAGGCCAGCAAACTCCGTTAAATGCAAAGGTGCGATAGAAGCGTGGATCACGATCCTTGTAGAACTTCAACGGGTCATAAGACAATGAGCTTTCACTTGGTTTCTTACCATCAGCCATGGGGAATAAATCCACCATTTCAGCCGTGGCAGCGATACCACCACCACCTTTGATGTCTTTGGGACGGGCACTTTGTTCCCAGCTGTTATTGAACTTGAACTGATCATCAGAGATATTATTGTACAATGTTATCAGTACAGCCTCTTTAGACAAGGGGTTCACAAACATTTTTTCCCAATCCTGCGCTCTTTTACTCGTTGCACCTACCAATTCTCTGTCACCATTGGTAGTAAGTTCATCATAAGCAGCCTTGTTTGCAGTATAGGCGGCATCCCAGCGTGCCTTATCGTTGGAACGGTTGAACAATGGACTTGCATAGAAGAGCAGCAAGCGTCCCTTCAAAGCCATAGCCGCACCCTTAGTCACACGACCGTAATTTACCGACGGATCAGCCCAAACAGATGGCAACAGAGAAGCCGCATTATCCAGATCCTCGCAGACAAACGTCACGCAATCATCCGTAGAACTACGTTCAACATTCAGAGTCGATTCTTCTATTGTACCGTCTCCAATTGTCGGATTTTGCGCGCTCTTTATAATAGGAACACCACCATAAGTAGTCACCAAACGATAATACAACCATGCACGCCAGAAGTAAACTTGTCCTTTAAGGAGATTTCTTTCCTCTTCCGACAATGTTCCTTTGTCAATATTGTCGAGAAATAGATTGCAACGACGGACATTTAACCATACACCGTTATTATTAGCCGGATCATTGGAACCGTTGAAATAACAATTCACGTTACTGGAAAGTATTTCAGCCAAACCCACAAACTGTGTAGAACCGGCATACTCTAATGTAGACTTAGAAAATTCATCGGCAGATCCTGTGCTACCATTCAATGCGCTTACACCACCTACTTTGGGTTCAACCTGCCTGTGAATATAGTCTACACTGGCCTGCGCCATACTGAAATTACTGTATATTTCGTCATTGAAGCCATTATAATCCTTCTTCTCCCTCAAGAAGTCATCGCTACAACTGCCCAGCAGAAATATTGCGCTGAAGGCAACTATCCCCACACCTTTATGTATGATATTATCTATTTTCATATTCTAATCTTGTTTATCAATTATATCATTTAAAAAGAAAGATTCAATCCCACAGTCCAGCTGCGCAATGCCGGGAACGTACCGTAACCGGTCAGAGGATCCGTATAACTTTCGGGATAAGGATTGAAGAAACTGAAGAGGTTGGTTCCCGTCACATTGATCTTACAGCTTGAGATTCCTACTTTGCTCAGCCATTCCTTAGGCAATGTATAACCTAAGGATACGTTACGAAGATACATGCGGAATGAACTAATCTGCCAGAAATTGGACGCTTCATTATTCATACTGTATTTCATGTTAGGGTATTTGGCAGACAAATTCTGTTTAACGACCACATTGCCTCCATCATCCACTACATCTTCGGGAACGAACATATCTTTCCAATATATCGGAAGGTTGGCACCATCCAGTGAATTCTCGTTCATGAAGATATAGGAACCTCCCGCATACGTAGAATATCCACCCCATGAACTAGAGATGTTGGCATTCAAAGAGATACCTTTCCAGCTACCACCCAGAATCAGAGACATGCCATAAGGATTGCTCTTTCTTCTGCTCAAACGAACCATATCCTTATCGTCTACAATACCGTCTGCATCTTTATAAGAACCGTCCGGATTCTGTTCGCCACGAACATCACGGTATATCAGCATACCCGGTTTAATCTGATCCGGTTTATAGCCCATATACTGCGTTATATTGTAGTCCTCAACAAACTTGTCAATTTCAGCTTGGTTACGGAACATTCCCAAACAGTCATATCCCCACTGCCCCATGTCAACCGGTCCATTGCGATAAACATCTTTGTATGTTGATATGGCCGGCCAGTCTTTTTTGCGATAGCGGGCGTCACGCCATTGTCCATTCAGTTGAACGGAATAGTTGAAGTCAGACACATGATCGCGCCAGCCTAATGAAAGTTCTACACCATAGTTATCCACCGCATCGAAATTCTCGGCAGCCGATTTGGCACCTACAGTTACAGGCACACCACTACGCACTACCAACATATCGGTTCTCTTGTCCAAATAAGCGTCAATACCTACTGATAAACGGTTCTTCAGGAATTTCATGTCAATTCCTAAGTTGAATTTGTAGTCTTTATCCCAGTGCGCATCATAGTTGGGAGCAGCCTCAGTCTTTAAAGCCCAACCTAAATTGTTGCTCGGTGAAGTGCCAAATATTGCACCATAATTAGCCTGATACGTATATCGCTGGCGCCACAGCCAAGCTGCCGTATTATCTTGTCCCAAAATACCGAATGAGGCACGTACCTTCAGATAATCCATCCAATCCAGCTTATACCACTTTTCTTCTGAAACAATCCAACCCACAGATACGGAAGGGAATACTCCCCAATAGTTATCCGGCGAGAATTTGGTTGAAGCGTCAGAACGAATCAGGAACTCAAACAGGTAACGACCGTCATAGGCATAGTTAACACGACCAATGTAAGATAAGTCACCACTTTCACTTCTCGCCGTCTGGCTACTGGAACTTACCGAACCTGTAGCTGTATTGGTTTCACCATTAGCAAGATCACCATTCAGCGGACCTTCTTTCAGAATACGTGAAAACTCGTAGTTCATTTCACGCTTTTCCATAGCGAACATGGCACTTACCGAATGTTTTCCGAAGTCGCGCGCATAACTTGCCTGGAAGTTGACCTGATAATTGTCTGTACGGTCGAAGTCACGCAGTACGCGGTTTCCATTATCAACCGACTGTGTTTTCATATTAGACGGCAAAGTCAGGTTATTACTTGGCGCACCTTCATCAATATAAAGGTGATTACCTGAACCACCACGGGTGGTAAAATAATAACCGTCATATTTAGATCCCAATTGTCTTCCTTCCGTATTACCGATACTTTTTGCATAGCTGAAACGTAGTTTCAAACCTTTCAATGTCTCCAACCAATCAAAATCATACTCCAATGAACCATTGATGGTCATATCCTGAGTTTTGGTTTGTTTCTGATTACCTAAATCTTCAACAGCGAAATAGTTGTAACGCAAATAGTTCGAGTTTCCGAGAACACTACTGTTGGTATTCTTAGGTCCATATCTCAACAACCAGATATCTTCGCCTTTGTCATTTTCCACAGACCATGGCACATAGCGGGGTGTAGTCAGCAATGCCAGGTAATCATTATCATCCTTCTCTCCGCCAATCTTATTGAAAGTTGTTTTCCGGTCACCATAGTTACCCGAAATAGATAAATTCACTTTCAGATGCTTAGCCACTGTTGTACTCATTCCTACACGATAATTCCAACGGTCATAATCCAACATGCTCAGGTTACCCTCCTGGCTCTGATAAGATATGCTTCCGAAATAAGATGAGTTATTTCCGCCGCCACTGATATTCACATTATGCTTCGTGCTATAGGCAGCCGACCAGGCTTTGTCCAGCCAGTCATAGTTCATGCTTTTCATAGCTTCCAACTCGTCCAATTGGAAAAGGTCTTTTTTACGATTACCGATAGCATCATTGCCGTCGGCACCTTTAAATCCATTCCAAAATTGACCATACTGATATGCATCCAACATCTTTGGACGTGAAATTTCATCATTCATCGTCACCGAACCAGTGTAACTGATGCGAGGTTTTCCGTCCTTGCTGCCTTTCTTCGTAGTAACAATGATGGCACCTTGTGCGCCACGTGCTCCATACACTGCCGCAGCAGCATCCTTCAAGATAGATATAGATTCTATTTCGTTCGGATCAAGGTTATTAAACGCTTCCGAAGCCGATATTCCATTACGCGGATTATCAGACTGAATGACACCATCAATCACATAAATCGGCGCAGTCGTACTTCCCGAAACGCCGGTAGAGAACGGATCACGAATGGTCATCGTTGCACCGACACCAGGGCGACCATCACCGCCGCTTACATTCAAACCAGCTACCGTACCTGCCAGCATGGCACCCATATTGCTATAGGGCATTTCCTTTAGGTCATTGGGGTTAACCGTGGATATAGAGCCAGTAAGATGTGCTTTTTTCTGAGTACCGTAACCTACCACAACCACTTCGTCCAGAAGTTTGGAATCTTCAGCCAGAGTCACGTTTACAATTCCGTTCGCAGGCACACTCACCACTTGCGTGACGTATCCTATAAACGAAACTTCGAGTTTAGCACTTGCCGGAATCACCAGACTGAAATTTCCATCCAAGTCGGTAATCGTTCCCGTATCAGTTCCTTGTGCCTTTATATTCGCACCAATCACAGGTTCTCCGGTCGTATCTACCACAGTTCCTTTCACTGACTTCTGTTGTTGGACAACATTCATTGCAGCAGTCTCTCCAATGCTTTCCGCAAAAGCCTGCGTCACAGGAATCGAAAACAAGAAAGAGAGACAAATTATCTTTGCTGCGCTCAGATACCTGCTCTGTGTTTTTCTAGAAAAGATCTCTTCTTTTTTCATCTATTCACTAATTTAAATTCAAAAATATAAAAACTATTGATTGGACTCAATCTATATTTCATGAACTAAAGACGAACAACTAAAAAATATGTAATCACCTAAAAAGAATAAAAAAGTAAAGTTTTCTATTTACGATTATTTCCAACAGAAAAAAGATAAGGCTCTAAATATCAAAAGGACAAGTATACAGGAGTATCGGGGTCACAATATCGCTATATTAACACTTTACACAACGGACATCAGCTTCAAAAGCAGTGTTTCAGAATCTTTTGCAAATAAATAGCAAATAATAATGCAATATCTCTGCATATACTTGCGCATTTGATTGCTATTTATGTAAAAAAGAGCTACTCATTGGCGGAATTGGAGCATTTCAGTATGGCTATGAGTAAAAGTTATCAAGTAACGTTAAAAAAACAACTTGATACAGTTTCCATAAGAACAAATATTTCATATCCGTTAAAAAGTTATCTGAATATAGTCCGGCTGATTCTTGATTCTCTGGGATTTCGTCACCAGTCTTTCATGAAGGATAATCGAAGAAGGAAAACTCCTGAGTTCGAGTTTTCATCAATATTTCCTACATCCTACACCCGATATCGTTTTTTTGTTTGATTATCAAACAGATAGATGCTACAGGAAGTGGTGTAGGAAAGTTTCATCCTGCACCGAATTCACGCGAATACCTCTTTTTTAGCCTGAATTATTTATCAAAAGGGTTAAAAGAGTTATCATCTCGTCAGAAATTAAGGGAGCCTTCTCTATAATGAGATTATAGAGAAGGCCGAATTATAGAGAAAAAACTTGATATGCCCCTTCCTTTTTCCTTTAAAGCCTTAATGTTATTGTCATTATGCTATAAGCAAAACCTTGTTTTCCAGTTGAGGGCTGTCCGGCCTGCAATTGCGGGCTACATAGCCCACATATGGAAAACATAGAGCCCGCAATTGTAGGACGAAGTTTTGCTACAGGCAAAAGAACAAAAACAATAAAGCAAAGCGTAGTTTTCGTACCACTTTCTTCCTATCCTTCTTATTGTTCCTAAGCATTCTATTGTGAGATCTACAGATCTGACGCGTGGGATCTACAGATCTCACGACAGGATGTTCAGCTTCCTTTCGCAGGCTGACATTATGAAAGAAATCAGGAGTCTTTTGAAGGATAACGCGGAGATACCCTCTGTTTTCTTGTAAAAGAGATGGTTTTACAGGGATTTGCGCAAGGTGGGCAAAAACAATGTTGATAGTCTGATTATTAGTCTATTGTAATTAAAAGCACGTCTCAAATGCCTATTCTTGGGTGTAGGATGAAATTAACCTACACCATCCTACACCACTTCCTACACCGTATATCTATTTGATAATCAAAAGAAAAAGGTCTCCGGTGTAGGATGTAGGAAATTGAGAGATATTTTTCTGAGTAAAAGAAAGCGCTTTTACATCTTCAGTGTCTACTTTATTAGACTGCTATTATTTCATTTATTTCTGAAACACTTCCTTCAAATATCTGACATTCGTCCCATAGTTCTTTCTCACATTATGCACATCATCCTTATCCCGTGAGCGTTCTACTACCAGCCATCCACTCCATCCCATTTTGTCGAGCGTATTTTTAACCTTCTTTATATCCAAACGTTCGTTAAAAGGAAGAGTTACTCCGTCCGTATCCGTACAATGAATCTGGCAGATTCTCTTCTTCCCCAGAATCTTGAGCTCCTTGCACAGATCACGTCCGTTTTCCAATACATTCTGAAATTTAAAATAGATTTTAATGCCCGGGGAATCTATCTCTTTCAATAACCTCACATCTCCTTTAGCATCCAGTTGGGTTTCAATCCCTATAACCAAACCTTCGGAAGCAGCCATATCTCCTACCTCTTTCAAACGCTTCACAACTCTCGTCCGAAGTTCCGGTTCCTGCTCCCAGCCTGCCTTTATACCCCCTAAAGGAAGAAAAGCAACTTTGGCATTCATTACTTTCATTGCATCCAGACATTCCCTTACCAATTCCTGATAATTAGCTCGGTCCAGAAAAGACTGACCATAGAAACCGGACATAGCGACAGAAGGAACTTCCAGTTTGAATTTCCGTGCCGTTTCACGAAACAATTGTTGAAAATGAGGATCACGCAACTTATTATCGAAGTTCTCCCTTTTACCCAAAGAACCCATATCCAGTTCTACTCCATCTCCGTTCAATTCATGTACCAGCTGAAACGAGCCAATTTTCTGACGCTTCAGAATCATCCAGTCGCATATGGCAACCTTATAGCGCTCCCCTTCCTGTTCGGGAGCAGCAATAGCCAATTGTGGAAAGCACTCCAACAGTATGAACACACAGAGCATGTATCCTAATAAATTCCTTTTCATCTGATACTACTAATAATCCTATCCTTCAAATCATTACACTCATTCATTGAAAAGCCGCAGGCAACGTCGGGCGGAGCTAATAGAACTGCTTTAGCCTCTTCTGCATCTCTTATGTCTTCCGGGTGTACCTGGAAATAAGCCTCCCATTGAGAAACCAACTCCGGAGATACACCCAGTACATATTCAATGAAACCTTCATCCATCAAAAAATCCCTTACCTTAGAAACCATATTTGCATCCTATTTTAAACGTTTACAAAGATAGGACGCTGTTACCCTGAACCTGTACTCAATCGGAAAGCCCTTTTACCTAAATTAACTCACCAGAGCACGCAACTTAGTTAATCCGCGATGCATCAAATTGCGTATGGATTGGTAATTCATATCCATTATCTCACAAATATCTTCATATTTCCTTTCTTCTATATAATATAATGTAAGCGCTTCGCGCTGACGGGGAGATAACTGCCCCAATAAATGTTTCACCAATGAGAAATCATTCTTCTGTTGTTCCTCCTCCACATAATCTTCTTCCACATCCATAGATGATATCGCATTCACCTCTTCTACGGCCGTGTCGGACATATACATACGCCTGCGAAGCTCATCACAAAGTTTATTCTTCAATGAAATGAATAAATAGGATTTCAAATTATCAATAGTCCCTAATTCATCCTTCTTCACATAAAGTTTCACGAAAATATCATGAATACAATCTTTCAGCAACTCCTTATCAAGGGTCAACTTCAAACCATAATTAAAAAGAATACGTACGTGCAAATCATACAGCTGAGAAAAAGCAGCCATATTTCCTGCTTGAAAAGAAGCAAGTAAAGTTTCGGTTGAATTATTAGTCTGTTCCATCATAGCATTAATTCAGTTATTTTGATGTTGCAAAGCTATGGGGAATCAACCCAAACTCTAGGTAAAATCTGATCTGTGGATTGAAAAAACAAGTACTATGTTTTATAACACTTTTTTATTAGATATTACCAGCAAAAAGAGAAAATCCCGTTGAAGGTCATTCAACGGGATTTTCTGTTCTATAATCTATGGAACCAATAAACACCTTCTTTTCCATCAGGCACTTTCAGAGTATATACATTGTTAATCTTCAATGATTTACTAATCACTTCCATTTCTCCCGAATCAGGATGAATATATCTTAAAATGTATTTCCCGGATGACAATTGCACAGGCACCTCTACCCCCGAATTGGAATAAATGATACTTCCGATACCAGATTTTACCATTTTCTTATAATCCTCAGAGTCAGTTTCTTCTACTTCCATCACTGCAGCATCTTTCAGAAACGCCTTATCTTTGCAAGGAATTACCGGACAAGAACCACCAGCCATGAAAACAGCCCATCCCATAGCCGGATAATTCTGTGCATAGAAAGTGACTGCTTTCTCCGGAAACTTACGTCGATATTCATTTACCGCTTTATACGCTTCAGTAAAAGTAACTTTCCCGACTTTCATCTTGCGCATATGTTGTCGGGGAGCCATATTCTTTCCCCCTTCCGGAGCAAAAATACCATCTGTTTTATAATGCCAATACCGGATATCAATAATATCTACTACAGCTGCCCGTTTTGGATCAGCAAGAATAGCATCCTGCACATCTTTCGTTGTACTTAAAGCGACTTTAGCCTTCTTACCGGTTTCCACCTCCCATTCAGCTATTACATCCAACCAGAACTGTACAAAATGTAGAGGACCGGTAAACTCTGCACTGGTCAATTGAATCACATTCGGATTATCGGCAAAGTTGTCCAAGCACTGACGAATGTATCGTCTATGCAGCTCACGTCGCACAGGATGATTGATATCATAAAACATATCCGCAACAAAAATGCGTTTATCGCCTGCAAACGGAACAGGTTCCGGGAAGTCCGTTTCATTAATATTATTACTGCTTCTCCAAGGACAGTCCACCCAATGTGCACCGGCTTCCAAAATATTATGCTGGAAATAGTTCTCATGGAACAAGAGCAATCCTTCTCTACTTCCCTTTTCCGCAAATTCTTTCAGACGTGCCCAATACCATGCATTGGGACGGTTCAGATCATATTTACTCAAGCCTTCCCAAGCAATGCCTTGACCGCTACGTCCGAAAGGTTGTTCATAAAAGGGGCCCCATACATCTCCATCGCGCCGACGGATGCGTTCATGGTCATCCCGGCGACGATCATACCAAAGTCCGTAATTCTGGTCAAATACGAGTATATTATTCCGCTTCATAAAGTTGACGACTGAATCTATACGGTCTGTCAATCCCAGCCCCTCACGACCGGGAACAAAGCGGGTAATTGCCGGACTTGCCTTCTTCAAATAGTTGGTTCTGAGCTTACCATTCCACCAAGGAGTAGTGCGGCTTTTTCCCACCAACAAGGCCCCATCCATTTGAACACGCCCATTTGCAATAACCATTTCCGGTAAGTCTCGCGTTTCGCCCTGAATTGTCTTTTTCTCTTTAATATCCTCAATAGATTTCAAACCGGCAACTGACAGCGAAGGAGCAAATTCCCTCTCCTCAATCCAATGTTCCAACGTCAGATGTGGCTCATAAGCTTCTTTGGCAAGTTCCATCGCCACCTCTACAGTAGGACTGCTCGTTGCACTTGTATTTCTAGGCAGAATACGGGCACGCTCAGCACATTTCTTCTGCAAACGCTCTTCCAACTGGGCATAAAAGATGCTACGAGGTTGCACATGATTATTCGATTCCGCCCATTCACCGTCGCCGGAGAATTGTGCCCAACACCCATACGCGCGGTTTTTCGCATCTTTTGCCGGAGTATAACACTCTATCTCAGCGGCTGTACATTGCCAGAACAAACTATTCGCTGTATTCCAACCTGCTCCATTCTTATCTTGTCCCAGATTCTTAAATGTAAGATTATGACCGTCGATATTAACCACATCAAACAGCAATCCGCACGCCCAGGAATCAATAGATCCGCTGAATCCCAACGATTCATACGAATCGCATTGCACAAAGGCATTGGGCCCGGCAGCACAATATCCGGCAGCAAAGTCATGAATGCCCTGCTCAGAATAACAACGCTGAAACAAAGTCTGCTGTCCCAATGTATGGAAAGTACAACGGCGCATTCCTCCTATTTCAGATACCGGTTCCCGAGAAATACAGTCCTCAACCGTAATTCTTGATCCGGTGCGCTGGACAATAACCGCACTACCTGAAAAATGTCTGAAACTCACTTGTCTCACCCAACAGTTCTCCGCCTCTCCGATAGAAATACCTGTCCAGCAATGGTCTTCATCTTTGGAATAACGCCTGTCATAATCGGAAACCAATGTCATATTTTCAATTCCACACTCCTGAATGCGACCGTTCCATTGATAAAGAATGAGAGAAGAAGCCCCATATTGAGTATCCAATGCTACCGTCAATGGTGCATCCAGAGTAATCTGATTACCGTTTACTTCGCTGATTGTCCGATCCCATGTCAGGTCCATATCACCCGCCTTCCATCCTAAAGCACCGATGCCTCCTCCAAAGATATCACACCCTAAAGCGGTAATCCACTCCTTACCGGAAGGGCGAGTCACCATTATCCGATCTCCTTTCTTTAAAGAAGTGCCCGAGGCAACTTGTAATGTCCTTTCATTCACAGGGACATAAGCTGAAAGAACCTGCAAGGTATCTTTTGCATTCAAATTATCTATTCCTTCCATATAGATAAGTGCTCCTCTGTCTACACCTTTCTTTAGCAGAATAGTTTTTTCTCTATCCATACCACGCAGAACAATACCGGACGCGGAAATACGAAGTTCCCCGGATAAGCTGAATTCTCCACGATCCAGCAATACGGCTCCACGGAAACCGGAAGTATTGGGAGTCAATGACGCTACATAGTCAATGGCACGCTGGATTCGCGCAGTATTATCACCCGCCTTCCAGGGTACAAACACTGCATTACCAACAGAAGGAATATCCTGCCCAGAAGCATGGTAGCCGCAATAGGAGAAATCAAGTATCCGGTTTCCCCGTTCATCATTCAAGTAAGTAATTCCTTCATTCTTAACCTGTAAAGCAAAGGTTTGCGCATATCCCTGCACAAACCCTATACTCAATAATCCCAGAAGGATTGTTCTCAATTGCATATTCATTACAATAAACTTTATTTTCTACACATACTTTTATAGCAGACTTTTCCGTTTGGATAATGTATCGTAGTTGTTCTTCAAATCCGTCCAGTCCACTTTCTTCTTCGTATCCATACCGTTGACGTATTTCTCAATATTAGTGTAACCATCTCCATTGCAATCCTTCACGGCATCACTCGGATCATTCGGGTTCAATCCGTTAGCTATTTCCCACGCATCGGGCATACCGTCACCATCGGAGTCCACAATAGGCTCTCCTTTGTACTCGGGCAATCCGCCTACCTGACGGATGTCCGTAATGATACCTTGTTTATAAGAGTCTGCAGGCAAACGTCTTTTCACATAAGGAGAAATGAACTCTGGAGCGTCTTTCACATAGATGGCTTTCCCAGTCTTCACTGTTTTGATAACTCTCGTATCAACAGCATCCCGTTTCGGAAAAGTCGCTCCCACATTACTTAACACGAAGTTATAAGCCTTTTGAGCATCCATTATAGTTACAGGAGATGTTTTGAAAGGCTCATCTACCCTTATCTGCGGAATAAATTTTCCGGCATCCACTTCATTGGCTAGTTGTACACCACCATCCCAGTTGTCTTTTGTAACCTTTGCATTTCCATGGACGATATTTCCATTTACATAAGCCTTACCAAAGGACATCGGCTGGCTTTTGTCACGTCCGGCTTCCGGCTTCAGAATACGATAAGATATTGGTTTATCCAATGGTGTGATAGGTCCGGGCTTGAAATAGTTATTTATAATGTTATAGAAACTCTTATTATCACCACCGTCAATAGAGCGATTCCACCAATTGAAAACAACATTATTGACAAAGTTAAAGTCTCCATCCATACCTACCGAACTGTTACGACTGATATTTGAAGCAAAAAGATTCCGGCAAAACATACTGTTATGCCCACCGATTGTAGCCCCGAAAGCATGATTGTAGGCATCCAATGCTTCCGAAAATATTGAATTCTGAATCGTGATATTTACAGTCGGCAATTTCAGTCCATGTCCATCCGCCCCCCGATTATACACATGGCGGTAGATAGACATATTCTCATCCAATCCCCAACTGGCCGAACAGTGGTCTATAATGATATTCCCTACAGCATTTCCTCCCAACGCATCATCACGGAAAGCTACATCCTGCGCACCACGGCGGAAGCGCATATGCCTGATTATGACATCATGCGTATCAACCAGAAAAGAATGTCCGGTAACACAGATACCATCTCCCGGAGCGGTCTGTCCGGCAATTGTGACATAAGGAGCACGCAGGCTGATAGGCGCTTTCAAACGGATAACTCCGGAAACATTAAACACAATGACACGAGCACCTCCCGTTTCACAAGCCTCACGCAAAGTTCCGGGCCCTGAGTCTTCCAAAGAAGTAACCACAATCACTTTGCCACCACGCCCACCGGGAGTATACATGCCTCCGCCTTCCGCACCGGGAAAAGCCGGAATATTACTTTTCACCAAATCTTCCGGTTTGGAAGCCCACGGCTTATAAGGACGTCCTTTTTGTGCTTCTTCCATAACAACCGGAAGGGCTTTCTTCCATGCCGCATCTGATTTCCGGTCGAACTCCGCTTCTTGTTTTGCCGCTCTCGCTTTCACCGAGTCGGGAATGACAGGATACTGTGCTGCCACCGGTAATACGCACGTAGCCAGCATCCATACTGATAATACTTTCTTAATGTTGTTCATTCTTTCGAATCTTAATAGGTTTTCTAAGAAGACGGTTAAGAAAACATTTTGTAATCGGTTATTTCTCTCCTTTCCGCCATTCACTCATATATTCGCGGGGAGTCTGGTTATATTTCTTCCGGAAGCACTTGCTATAATAGCCCGAGTCTTTAAATCCGACGGCAAAGGCAATCTCCGAGATACTCAAGTCTGTGTTCTTAATCAATTCGACAGACTTATTCAAACGAATCTCTTTAACCAGGTCGACAGGTGCCAGTCCGGTAAGGCTCTTCAATTTCTTAAAGAATGCCGAGCGGCTTAATCCTATTCCAGAAGCTATAGTATCGATATTAAAATCGCTGTCGTCCATGTTCTCCTCAATCACCTGATGTATCTTTTCAAGGAACTGCACATCCTTCTTCACAAGATATTGCTCATAACTATCTTCCTCCGTTGTTTTCTGATTCTCCATTTGCAGGCGAATCCGTTCCCGGAAGAGCAGCCGCTCAGATAGCAACTGATCAATGCGTGCCAACAGATATTCCTTGCTAAAAGGCTTCGTTATGTAAGCATTGGCTCCCAAAGTGATTGCTTTCGTCTTGGCGCCTTCATCATTCTTTGCGGTCAGGATGATAACCGGAATATGACTGATCTGGAAATCTTTACGAATAGACTGCAACATCTCCAAACCATCCATTTCAGGCATCATCTGGTCGGTGACCACGATATCGGGATGATACAGGTGGACTTTCTTTAATCCATCTACTCCATTATTGGCTATATGAATATTAAACTTGTCTTCTAATTGCAGTTTTATCAGCTGACAGAGGTCTTTATTGTCTTCCACCAATAAAAGATTCGGCAAAGAAGCATCTATTTCCGTCTGTTCTTCGGAATCTTCTTCTGCCATGATATCAGTAGAAGACACATCTCCGGCAGGAGCTGTTTCAGTGTCACTGACATAAAAATCAACTTCCGAAATGCGATAATGTTCCTTTCCGAGCAATAGTTCTACAATAAACACGGTTCCCTTTCCTTCAGGGCTTTCAGCACGAATCACTCCATGATGCAGATTAACGATTTCTTTGGAAAGTGCCAGCCCGATACCCGTGCCCTGATAATACGAGTTTTTGGCATTCTCTCCTTGCGAGAAGCGTTCAAAAACCTCGGTCAGCTTATTCTGGGGGATTCCGATCCCGTTATCTTCCACTCTCAGGAAACAGTGTTCCCCATCTTCTGTCAGTCCGGCAACTACATGGATGCTGCCACCGGAAGGGGTAAACTTGAAGGCATTGGATATGATGTTCCGAATAACAATACTCAGCTTCTCCTTATCCGCCCATATCATAATAGCCGCATCCGGTAACTGGAAAGTAAAGCTAACTTCATTTTCTTCGGAAAGAACACGGAATTCCTTTTGGAAAGAGACTACCAACTCATTAAAATCAATCAACGACACATGCAAACGCATCTTTCCATTCTGTATCTTTCGGAAATCAAGTATCTGATTGACAAGTTGTAACATCTGGTTAGTGTTCTTCTCCATTAGTTCCACATATTGCACACCTTTTGGTGAAAGTGTCTCATGCTCTCTCAATTCCTGTATCGGACCTTTTATTAAAGTCAGAGGAGTACGTAGTTCATGAGAAATATTTGTAAAGAACTTGATCTTCATTTCCGAAACCTTCTGTTCGATGTAGATGTCATTCTTCATTTTAATCATAAAGAAAGCCAGACGCAAACTGAAATAAAGGGCTATAATACCCAAGACTACATAAATCACAATAGCCCACCAACTTAACCACCAGGGCGGAAGAATAGTGATGGCCAATGTACGATTGGAAACGAGCTCTGGATTGGCTTCATCTATTGTTTCCACCCGGAAAGTATAGGATCCAGGCGGCACATTCGTGTAAGAAGCAATACGGTTTTTGCCATTGTAATGCCACTCCTTTTCGTATCCTTCAAGGATATATCGATAAAACACACGATTGGGATTATAGAAGTTCAACGCAGCAAATTCAATGGTAAACATAGACTGATTATACTTTAACCTGATTGCATCGGCAAATGTAATCGATTCTTTCAATACAGGATCTTCATGAAAACTACGCAAATCACGATTGGAGATTTTGAAGTCGACTATGCGCGTATCATAGTTCATATTCTGCGTTTCCAGTTTATTAGGTGAAAATGTGAGAATACCTTGCCTGGAACCAAGCCATAAGTCACCACTCAAAGTACGGAGCGCGCTGCTTTCTTCTAACTCAACATTCAGGAATCCATCGTACCTGTCGTAATTACGGAACTGTTCGGTGTCTTTATTGAAACAAGACAATCCTATTTCTGTAGTAAACCAGAGATTTCCGTCTTTATCTTCTACTATTGATTTTACTACATCATTATTCATACCTTCACGGATGCCGTAAGATTTAAAGACAGGTACCCGCCTTTCTTTATCATAGTGTACCAGTTTATTCAATCCTCCCCCAAATACGCTTACCCAGATTTGTGATTCGGAATCTTTGTACAATACATAAATATCATTGTCAGCAACATTCGAACGTTCACTCACCTGGCGGTAAGTTTCAAATTGAATCTCTTCGGGATTGGTAAAATGACCATCAAAAGACATCAGACCATCCATTGTTCCTACCCAGATACGTCCGTCATTATCCTCCGTCATTGTACGCACTTCCATATAAAGCCCATAAAGCGGATATTGCTTCAAACCATTATACTTATGTTTGAAGGCAATTGTCCCGTTCGCTTCACTGATCAGATTCAGACCACCACCTAACAAACCAACCCAAATACGCCCCTGGCTATCCTGACAAGTGAAATACACATCATTACTACTGATTGAATTCGGATTCTTAGGATCATTTTTATAACGTACGAAGCGTAACCCTTGAGGAGAATTCATATCCGGTTCAGCCTTCACAAGACCATTGCCTTTGGTAGAGAACCAAAGATTCCCATCTTTATCTTCCATGATATGATATACAGCTCCCACCAGATAATTCTTTTCCGAGAAAACCTGCTTTACCTGTCCGTTACTATCAAGGCGATAAAGGGCCTGCCAACGGGTTCCTGCCCAGATATCGCCATTCTTTGCCTGATACAGAGCGCGTATCCCCTGATTCCAGGAATTAGGTTTTTCATCACCAACCGGCACCGGTGACACTTCTTTAAGTACCTGGAACTGCTTCTTGGGAAAGTTAACCCTGTACACCCCATTATCTGTAGAAGCCAACCAGAGAATCTCGTCTTTGTCCAGCAATAGATGAAAAAACAGTTGTCCGGGAGCATCATCAACGAAAGGCTTTGATTGACTCAGACGAACCATCTCCAGTTTCTCCCGGTCGAACAAAAGAATCTCTCCACCCGGAGTCAGAAAAAACATACCCTGTTCACCGGCATCTTGCATTTCAAAATTTCCTATGGAATTCTGTTTAGGAAATGTAAAGCGGCGATTGGCTTTATTTAAAGGATCATAGTATACCAATGCATTATTACCTTCCTGAAACCAAATTTTATCATATTTGTCTATAAATATAGTTCCTGTTTCTCTCCCGTCGATGGAAAGCGGCAACTTTGTCAATTGCTTATAACCGATATTATATTCATATACTCCTTCACCTGTAGTAATATAGACCAACCCTGTCTCTGTTACCAGCAAATTTACGACCGACTGATCTATTCCCGGTATTTCATAACGATTGACCACTCCATTTTCCGGATCAATACTATAAATATGTCCGTTCCGGTCACCTAACCATAAGCATCTGGAGTTATAAGATGCACAGGTGAACTGGTCGGGGCTACCGGCTATCTTCTTCTGAATGAAATCGGCAGGCTTATCTTTCAACCCCGCTCCTTTCCTTAACGAAAGTATCTGATAATCCATACCCACCCAATTGATAAATTCGGAAGTCTCGCATAACACATTATGCTTCAAACGCATATCGTAGTGATTGATATTAGGGCGTGAATCGTGCAATTGCTTCATTGTAATTTTGCCCTCTTTATCAGTATGCGCACGAAGCAGACTCTTATCCTTGGTCAGCAATAGGACATCTCCATCCGCAGTTGTCTGAATCTTGATAATCTGAATATTTTCAGAGTATTCCTTCACATCGTCATAAACCGCATGAAAACTTTCATGCTTCTTATCAAACAGATAAAGTTTGCGATCAATGGTCTTGATCCAAAGAAAACCATTTTTATCTTCTACGATACGCTGAATCTTACGTGGAGGAATATCAGCCGAATAGAATCCGTCACGATTATCGTACGAACGAAACTTAGTGCCGTCAAAACTACATAAGCCATACCAAGTGCCGAACCAGACAAAGCCTTCGCTACCTTTTAAAGTACAGTTTACAATATTATTAGGTAACCCTCGTTCGGCCGTGTAGTGTTCCACAATCATGCTGGGATAGGCAAAGCTTGTAAGCCCTATCACCGATAGAAATAATATTAGAATAGATCGTTTCTTCATTTATAACAACAGTTGATATAAAATGTATCCAAAGATAAGCTTTTTCTAACAGTGACTAAAATTATCACTCCCTTATTTTAGATTATTCTTTTGTTCCGAACTCCGTCTGCTGACGCTCTACCTCATCCAACACCTTTTGGCGTTCTTCTTCCGTCAACTGTATTTTCTTGTCAGTTGTATCTTTTTGTAACCTTGTTCTCACAGCCGCAGAAGTTATTTCCCGCTCCTCATAACAAAAAGGAAATTCTGCAGGAACACTTTCGAACTCCAGCTCCACAGCCGTCGGAGCTTGTGTACCCTCAAATAGCACACGGGCTTTCACTTTGATCTTTCCGGCTTTTCTGGTAGAACGAATCAGTACAGGGGCAGAACCGAACTCCACTGCACGGGGATTCGCACCAATAGTAGCATCGCCAATAATATCTCCTTCCCCTTCTACGGTAAAGACGATATTCTCTTTAGCCAAGCGTCTCACATTTCCATTGTCATCAGTCACCTCAGCCACCACTACAATGAAATCAGAACCATCCGCCACCAGATTCACATTCCCTGTATCCGCATATAGCCTCAATTTAGTGGAACGCCGTGAAGGCATCTTCTTCTGAGTGCATACTACTTTCCCATTTATAATGCCTTCTACAATCATATTCACTTTTTGCCAATTCTTCTGAGTATAACTATAACTGCGAGCTTCCCAGAAATCCCATACATTTTCAAAAACGACAGGGGCATTCGGCAGATGACCTTTGGCATGAACCACCGGCTTCGTCCATGTCTTTGTTCCATCATAGACAGAAAGTCTGACAGAATCACAATTACTGAAAACCACTACATCTTTATCAGAGAACTGAGACATTTCATGAGCAACGAAAGCCATAGGTCCACACTCAGCCAAAGGATGCCGCAGACTGGCTGAAGACTGACTGCGGAACATCTCGTATGCATATTTTTTCTGACGAAAAGCATCATAAAGACCTCCCCAATATGGGTCAGGGTGATACCCTCGTTGGTGATCGAACGGATGCCACTGGGCACCACCGATAAACAGGCCCGTAGTGCGATACATCTCATCATAACTCTTAACCAGAGAAAGTGCCTGCACCAGCAACGGATGTTCTCCCCAGCTGCGGCTTGCACGGTTATCATTATTGTGGGCATACCAGTCATCCACATTCTCCCCGAACTCACGAGTGAAGATACATTGCTCCGGCCTGTCTTCCTTTTCATCATCACCGGGCCAACCATAAACCACATCATAATGTTCTTTTACTCCTGCCGAATGTACATCAGCAGCAGCTACCGGACGCCCCGGATACGGATATTCTTCTTTGGTAATATCAAGAGCCTTCAAAGCAAAATCAAGCGGGTAACGGGTTTCATTCAAGATAGGTTCCCACATCAAAACAGAAGGATGATTGCGGTCACGACGGATCATTTCACGTGTATTCCGATGGACAAGCTCTCCAAATTGCAGATCTTTGTTCCAATATTGCCACCCCGGCGTAGCGACAATTACAAACAGGCCAAGTTCGTCACATGCATCCATGAAAGACGGGTCCTGCGGATAATGGGCTGTACGGATAATAGTGCATCCTGCATCACGTAAACGCTTGGCATCACGCCATTGCTGGGAGTTTGGTAAGGCATTGCCCACATAAGCGAAATCCTGATGACGGTTGGCTCCCACCAACTGACCGAAAGGTTTGCCATTCAGCCAAAAGCCATCTTTACCACGGAATTCCGCCAGACGAATTCCGACACGGGTGATTCCGCCATCTATGGACTGATTGCCTTTTTTAAGGCGAGACTGTACTCTATATAAATAAGGTGTATCCGGCGACCATAGCTTCGGATTCTTCACTTCCATTTGCTGACGGATTATTTTCTTCTCTCCCGATTGCAAGGAGAGTTTACCGGATATGCGCCTGATTATTTTGCCGTCAGCATCTGTCAGTGTCGTCTCTACAATCACAGATTCAGAACGGGTATTTTCATTCTGTACTTCCGTATTGACACAGACTTGCGCACTCTTTTCACTGATCTGATCGAAGTGAACAAACACACCACCTCCGGCAACTGTCTGCGATTCGATGGCATCAGTAATGGATATAGGGGATTTGGCAATCATCCATACATCCCGATAGATGCCTCCATGATAGGTGAAATCCAAGGTATACTGACGCTTACCCGGAGGATAGGATTTATCATCGCTGTTATCTACAAAAACAGCAAGCAGGCAGGAGTCTCCGGCTTGCACTCCATAGGTTGTCAAGTCCAGTGTGAAAGGCAGATAACCGCCTATATGCTCCTGAATACGTTTTCCGTTCAGATAAAGAATTTGTTTCCCCATCGCAGCTTCAAAATGGATGGATACCCGTTGACCTTTAGTCTCTGCGGGAACGACGAAATGCTTGCGATACCAGACAGGTCCCTGATAGTTCCGGCATCCACTGGCCTCAGCAGGCATTAGTTCCACAGTGTGAGGGGTGGAGACAACTTCCCATGAACGATCATCGAAGTTCACTGTTTCCGCTCCAGATATGTCGCCTTTGAAGAAGCGCCAGCCCGGATTGAAATCATATACCTGCCGTCCGCTTCCGGGAAGCTGAATGAAACCGGCAACTGAGGTCTCGGGACGGTAAGTTCCTGTCGCTTTCCCTAATAATGGGAATAAAAACAAAAAGGCTGACAAAGTTAAAAACAAGTTCTTATTCATATTTCTTAGTTTGATATCATCATTTTGTCTCTTGAATCATTATCACCACATCCTTCTTCCTACTTTCCGGTGACACTTTTAAATCTGTCACTTTACCCTCTTTCAAAGTAGCCTCTACTGTTGTTTTACCGGGTGCATGAAGTTTGAAGTGCACATTCCATTCTAGAGGCCAAGCCGGAAACAGGAGTATCAGTTCTCCGTTTGTCTGCAACAGCATCTCCTGAAGCCCTATCATGCCGCTCCCTCCCCAGTTGTGATCAGGCGTCCAGTCATAGCCGGGGCCCCAGAAAGCCGGAAAGCGATGCGGGCCGTTGGATAATTTAGCCAGATTAAGCTGTCGGGATTCTTCAGTCAATCCTAAACATGCAGCCCAGATATTATCTTGTTTCCATCCGATATGCGAACGAAAATTAACCGCTTCGGGATCATAGAAATAGGTATTGCGGGCAACCTCCAACTTTTCTTTGCCAATGCCGTAAACACGCCACGGAAATACGGGATAAAGTTGCGGAGTCTCCACATTATTAATACGTTCCCAACTCTTAGCAGGGGCAATCGTTTGTTTCAGCACCGGCATAGTTATGGAATTCGCAGAATCCTTTACTTCGATATAACGCAATGGTATCGGTGGGATTACTTCCAGCATTTCGTTCTTCCGTCCGTAAGTTTCCAGCACGGTCCGCAATGCGGCAATAGTGCTGCTGGCATTATTAGTCATTTTATAGGTTTCACAGGCAGAACCCGGAAAGAGAATCAGGTGTCCTTCTCCATCCAACTCCTTCCGTCCACGACGGGAAGCAAGCATACGATAATGCTCATCAAAGAAAGTCAATGAACTTTCAATCAAAGGCAAATAGGAAGTGATATCCGCATCGGTATAATTATTCGTCTCAAGTATCATTTGGCAGAATTCGAGTGCGGTATCCCATTCGTATTCCAACCATGCGTTGTATTCCAGTCCTTTATCGAACCCTTCCGGGCGTTTAAAACCATATTCGGCAGGATTGGGTAAACCGAAATTCTCTATCTGTTCGCAGAAACAGGCTCCCCCGTGTTGCCAATACACACGGCTGCGCAATTCGGCATTCTTCAACATCCGGTTATAGAAATCAAACTGGGCAGACATCATGTCAGAATCACCGCTTTTCAACATCGGCCAATATACCAGACGTTGATTCTGTGCAGTCATTGTGCCACCTCCCCATTTCCGATAATCAGGAGTAAATGCCTGTTTCGGATCTATATGTAAAGGATCAAAGGTGAACAAGCCACCATTGAACTTGGTAGGAACATTGCCATAAGCATTACAGCCTAGCATATAGCGGAAAAGAGTATAATTCCGGGTTATCTCCCCAGCCTTTCCTTCTGCCACAATGAAACTACGTTGCCAGAAAGCGTTCCACCATTGGCGGGTTTGTTTCTTATCTTGCGAAAGCACTTTCATAGAAACCTTTCCATGTGGCATTATTCTCCTCAGGCCGACTTGTAAGTCTTGTATCCACTGTTCTTCTGTCTCCGTCTGATCTGTATGCAGTACAACGAAAAAGTGTTGTTTTCGGGATACTTTCGATGAACGAAACTTCCAGGCCCGATAATCAGTTCCGGCATATACCGCATCTGAGATTCCGGCATATTCCAGATTCTCACCTGACAGGCATCCTCCGAACGTCAGGTTCTTTAAAGGATTCATCAACCGGGATTTGACTGTATCCATACCTTGCTGGGATACTGCTACATCAAAAACGGTCTCTTCCGGATTACGGTGATAAAACGTAATAAGTGGAGAATTAAGAGTGGAGAATTGAGAGTTTGGGAGGGGACGGATGGTGTCGGCACTTGTTACTGCTCCCTGGGGAGGAGCCCATTTGTAAGAGCATTGTTGCCCCTCTCCTTTCCGGATCGGCCGGTCCCGGTATCTCCAATTCTCATAAAAGATTTCTGCCTGCAAGGGACGGGCATTGACAATCTCTACATGAACTACGGGATGAAATACATCCGCCCAAATTTGAATTCGTGTACCTTCTGCCGAAATCTCTACGAACCCGTCATTAAGCATTAATTCCTGCCGGAACTCTTTTGTTTCTTTAAAAGGATTGGGAGACAAGCGGATACGAAAACGCCCCTGTTTCAGCAGACAATTATTCTCATCAAAAGTACCGCTACGACTCAGATAAAACAAGACATCCCCCTCTTCTACCCACACATTCATACCGATATCTCCACCTCCACACGGCATTGATTCGGAAGAATTACGACTGGAGGTATTCCAAACAACATTGGCATGCTGGCTCCAAAGAGCCGACACGCCAACAAGAATCAGGATTATAATCAGATAAATTCTTTTCATATTTCACACGTATCACCAGTCATCCGAACGGAAAGAACCTAACGGCAAACCGTCACAATAGACATCTCCTTCCACATAATTCACAAAACCATATCGCACAGCAACAGGATGTGGTACCATCTCACTTTTTACAAGCATCTTGCTGCGTTCGATCCATGCTTTAGCCGGATAGAATACTTTATCTTCACCCGCTACCTCAAAATTCTTCGATTCAAAACAGTTCTTACCACTAATCCACATGCCGGCACGTTCGAAACTCACAATGACCGTGTCATTCTTTATTTCAATGCTTTTATAATAAGGGCTTTCACCGTTTACTCCTTCTATCCCGTAAGTCTTTGTCAGGGCAAGAAGTGCCAATCGCTCACCGGCAACTTGCTTACGGGCAGGATGAATGCCTTTTTCCATCCCTGCATCCAGCAGTACGGCCATACCGGTATTGGGTATACGGTGCTCTACTTGCGCCTGTGCTTCGCGGAGATAGGCTGTATTGATTACTTCTTTTCCACGTTCCGTGATAATTCCATAATCGTATGGAGCTATCTGGCAGTAATAAAAAGGAAAATCACCTTGTTTCCATTCGGTACGCCATCCGTTAATGAGTGTCGTAAACATATCCGCATAGGTATGGGCACGATTCCAGTTATCCTCACCCTGATACCAGATGACTCCTTTCATGGTCAGTCCGATCAATGGGTGCAACATACCATTATACAGTACGGTTGGAGTACGGTTCTTTGATTTGATATCTGTCTCCGACCGGGGTATCTTTGCATCCGGAAAAGCTTTCAACCAGTCGGCAGTCATCCAAGCTTCGCAAGCCGAACCACCCCAGGCTGCCACTATCAATCCTACCGGAACATCCAATATTTCATTTACCAACCGCCCGAAGTAATAGGCTGTCGCACTGAAATCACGCACTGTAGCCGGACTTGCCTCTTTCCAGGAGCCTGTCACATCATTTTGCGGAGTGAGCGTAGAGGTACGTTTCACTGTGAATAGTCTTATCTCAGGGTTCCTGCTACGGAGAATATCCATATTAGCGTTCTCTACAGGCTGGTTTTTAAAGCCTTTCATAGGCATCTCCATATTGCTTTGACCGGAGCAAAGCCATAATTCCCCTATCAGAATATTGCTCAGAACTTTCGGAGTTCCATCATCAAAAGTAACAGTATAAGGTCCGCCTGCTTCGGGAGTGGAAACGGCTAGTTTCCATGCACCTTGTTTATCCGCTGTTACGGCATACAGTTTTCCATCCCAGCTAGTGCGGACGGTTACTTTCTTATTGGGAGTTGCCGTCCCCCAAAGATTGGCATGGGTCTGTTGCTGCATAACCATGCCATCCGAGAAGATGGCAGGCAGGTGCACTTCTGCATGAGTTGACAGGCAAACTGCAAATAGAAAAATAGCAAGTGTAGTGCCTGCTGTAGCTATTAAGTTTTTCATCGTTGTATATTTAGGGTTCTCACAGAGTTCAGGATAAGCATCCCAAAAAGAGAAGAACCGGATTCCGTAAAGAGAAGACGGAAAAGAGGGAAGTTTGTACTCAATAAAATGAAAATTTAGCGGGCAAAGCCCGCCCAAACAACGAGCTACCAGTGGCAAGTATCCGAACTGTGTATCAAAAAACTATCAGATATTAGCTTAACGCTAACATACAGAAAGATACTTGTTGTTTATAGTCCGTTATTTACTTTAGCTTAGAATCCATCAGTGATAAGCTCTTTTCCCACTACGACTGAAGATAGTTCCCATTAGGACTGAAGGTACTTCCCACTAGGACTGAAGCCACTTCCCACTAGGACTGAACTCGTGTTCCACTACGACTGACATTAGTGGAACAGCAAGTGCATTGCCACACAGACAGTTATGCTCTTTGCATCACTCCTATATAACTCATATCGGGAAAGAAAGGAAGGGAACCAGTTGACCAGTTGACAAGGAAACAAGGGGCTGCGCAATGCTTCTGTGCCGCATGGCACCTTGTCCCCTTGTCAACTTGTTAACTGGTCAACTTTCCCTCAAAACCGAAAAGAAAGGAATGAAACCGGTCCCAGCAGTCCCGCCGGAAGCAGTGTTTTTTCCTGTCTCCTATATTTGGCATTCGTCCAGATTCCGCTGAATGGTGCTTTTCCTTCATCAGCTCCTTTGAGAGCATTCGCCCAAGTATTGGTCACCTCTATTTCGAGTTCATTTGTACCCTCCTTTAAAGCTGCCGTAATATTAGTCCGGTAAGGAGCAGTCCAGATTGTTCCACAGTCCACACCATTCACGCGGACAGTTGCCAGGTTGCAGACCTTTCCCAAATTCAGATAAACAGTTGTTTCCGGTTTGTCTTTCCAATGGAATGCAGTCCTGTAGACGGCTGTTCCCGAATAGTACCGGATCTTCTCATCCTGCTCCCGGCTCCAATCGAAAAGTTCTTTCCGATTTACGGTCCTGCCATTAGTTATGAAATTCACTGTATACTCTCCCAATTCTACTGCAACCTCCGAAAACTCTTTCGCAGAATAACTCCCCTCCTTCTGTTGCTTCTGTAAACTCTTCTCATCACCGAAACAGTTCTTTTCTGTCGGATATACGATGAATACGGATTCATTCGGCGCCAACGTCAGTGTAACTTCCGTTCGATTATTCTTCTGTTCATACGAAGGCCGGAAGTCTATTTCTCCTGTCAATGGATTCCAACATTCGGGCTTTCTGCCGTAGATACGCATACTTGCAGTGAAAGTACGTGTCTCTTCCCGTTGGTTAGCAATAAAATAAATATCCCCCTGTTCTCCCCGACGATGTGTCCAAGCAACATCTTCCGGCACAATCAGATCACGTTCCAATCCGTATGCCGAGAAGTCATCTCCGGTATAAGGAAGGTCAGGAATCAATATGCCCGCTTTCTTCAATTCATTAATCTTCTTCTCCACTTCAGGAGACAACTCTGCCTGTTCCGGATTCATCGGTCGAGGAAGCGGTACGACCAACACTTTATAACTGACTCCACCCGGCAATGTCATCCTGCCATCTTCCACTTTCGCCAACCGGAGCAATGCATCCTTGTTGAAACTATCATAGGCATAACCACGAAGCGGATTCACCCATTTCTCCGGATCAACCATATTGGCAGAATGCGTAACGCCCACAGGACGCACACGCAAAGGTTGTCCTTCATTCGTCCGACGAATACGCTCACTTTCCACACGCTCCGCCCCGAAAATACCCGGAAGAGAAGGAACCAATCGGTCCGGCAGTACTGCACGCCTTGGAATCTCTTCTCCTGTGAAAACGGCAATATCTACTACCGGATGTCCATACTGTAGCAATGCTTGACAACGTGTGGCATAATCAGAAAGTGCCTTTGCCCCTTTATTCCACCAGGTCTGATCTCTCTGAAAGAAAAGGCCGATGCCATCCAATGTCATACCGGGTTTGCGATCCAGCCATGGATTGTGGACATACACATGATAAAAAAGGCGGTTAATCCCCAGTGCATAATTCCGGTCGAGCAACGCCTTCAACATTCCGGGATGTTCATCCCATGTACCGCGCACCTCCGTAAATCCTTCTGCCTGGATAATACTCTTTCCATAAATATGTGCCCCACTGACAGCATCCAGCATATCATTCAGTTTGTCATGGGTAGGACTATTCAGCCAGAATTCTCCCATGGGAAGGTCCACCATTTGGTAATGCAACAACCCATCGCTCACCATCGTGGGAGCTACACATTCTGCCGAGAACTGACAATCATATTCTTTAGCACAATCCGCCAATACTTTATAAAAGACATCAACAACAAGCTCGGATATAGTAGTACGAACATCCCTCAGAATCTCTTCACTCCGTTCTACACTTTCCATCGGAATACCCGCCAGTAACGGTAAATAAGGCATCAGGTCGTATCCGCGACGTTTCCGGAATTCAGCTGCAAACGTATCACTCCAATTCTGACTGCCACATTCCCAGCTATCCACATGCATGTACTTCAATACACAGCGTGCAACGTCTGAATCTGTCTTTAGAAATGCCTGTGCAAACCAGTTGTCGAACTGTTTACGCACTGTTTTCGCACTGAACTTATCACATTCCAACCCCTTTCCTCCTCCGGCAGTCGCATTGGTATGTCCGGTGGCAGTATGCCCCATACGCAATAATTTCCATTTTCCCTTGGGAAGAGTAGTTGTCAATATCCCCCCTTTACATTGATCGGTCAGATTGATAATCTGTGAAAGGGAATAGCAATCTTTCTTTCCGACTTCCGCTTCTTTCGTAGCCGAGGCAACACGCCATACCAGTCCAGCTTTCCCTTCCCACTGATTCAACCGGGCTTCCCGGTGCAGTCGCAACTGCTTTATCTTCAAATTAGGTTTCCACTTGGCTGCATCCATATCCTCACTTCCCGGCTCACTCCCTTCAGGAGTCCAATAGAAGCGGAAATAGCGAGCGGTAGTTGCAGGAATGGCATGCGTTGAATTCTCATCCGTATTCTGCCATCCCTGACGGGCAGGAACCAACTGTTTCACCAAATGAAAATTCACTCCGTCATCACTTGCCATCACTTTCAGTCGATGCGCCTGATAGTTATTACCACTCAGAATCACTTCAACGTTACGACAGGTAAAAGGACGCTCGTATTCATACTGGATATAACAAGGATATGAAGAACGGATAACACCGGCAGCATCCATATTCACCGCTTTGGGAGAATCAGCATGCTCTTCCATAGCTATATTGACACATGTTATTCGGGCCGGCATCTCATCCGGTACTTCCTTTATGGGCAAAGCAAACAGAGAGATATCTTCATAAAAACCTTCATAGGCCTCGGGCTGTGGCAGACGGAGCGCCTTATGTTTACCCCCCTCAACGATTGTGTCACTCCATACCACCTTCTGCATAGATTCCTCCGGACTGATCCAAGGACCACCGGCTAATGCAAAACCATCACAGATATGCATACCCAACTTTAATCCCAAACGATTGGCTTCTTCCATACTGAAACGCACCATCTCCCACCATTCAGGTGTCAATTGTTGTGCTTTTCCATTATATTGCGCTCCTTCATTAATTCCCTTAATCGGCATCAGATACGTACCTCCCAGCCCAGCTTGCTTCATAGCCTCCAAATCGGCAGTAATCCCTTCTTTTGATACGGCACCATACATCCAATACCAGAACGTCCAAGGTTTTGCCTCTTCTGAAGGATGAAGAAATTGTTCGTGAAGTGAACGTATCTGTTGAGCGGAGGTAGGGTTGGCAACGATCCACAACAGTAAGGATGCTATGAATATTCGGAATTTAAACGGAGTTTTCATTCTTATCTTAATTATTTATATAAGTAAAGGAGTTTATTTATTCATTTCTGTATGGTTATGAATTAATTCACCACAGAGTAACACAGAGTTTCACGGAGTTCTATTCTTTTGATTTCAAATTGATTAAACTCTGTGAAACTCTGTGTTACTCTGTGGTGAAAACTCATTGCCATACCCAAAAGACGAAAAACCGCCTATTTTGTACTCATCCTCCTCCTTCCTTCAACGATTCCCCCAAAGCCCTTTATAAGTACCATACTGCAAGCAATAACATTCTTTTGACAACAAATTCCTCAAAATATAAAAGTTATCTCTATATTTGCCCACTGAGATTTTAATAAAGGATAGAAAACAGGAGCAAAAAGATATATGAAAGAGAAGCCAAATATTGACTGTGAGAAATATCGCCAGATTGCGCAAATGGCTAAAATGGGTTGGTGGGAATCGGACCTGAAGAATCGCCAATATATTTGTTCAGACTTTATAATTGACTTACTCGGACTTGAAAGCGACCGGATCAGTTTCGAAGATTTTCATGAAAGAATACGGGAGGATCATCGGAGGCGACTCAGGAATGAATACTTTTCGCTCACAAACATAGAAACCTATGAGCAAATGTTCCCCATCCGGGCAAAAGATGGGGATATATGGGTGTATTCTAAAATCAGCTTCAAACAACCGGACGAAGAGGGTTACAAAAATATGATAGGATATCTGCAATGTATAGACAAACAGGCTGGAGAAATGAGTGAAAGCACAGACTCTCTTCAGGTAAACAGCCTGCTTTATCAACAAAACAGCCTTTCTTATTCATTGCTCGCTTTTCTTCAATCGGATGATATTACACAGATCATCAATAAAATATTGGCAGATCTACTCAAACAAACCAAAGGAGACCGTACCTATATATTCGAAATAGACCGGGAACATAAAGTACAAAGTTGCATTTACGAAGCAACAGCCGAAGGAATATCCCAGGAACTGGATTTCCTGCAAGATGTACCTTGGGATGATTCTCTCTGGTGGGATCGCCAAATCTCAGAAAAGAGATCAATCATTCTGAATACATTGGATGATATGCCTCCCGAAGCAAAAGTTTACCGTGATACCTTGGAGGTGCAAGACATTAAATCGGTAATGGTAGTCCCTCTCCTATCGAAAGATAAGGTATGGGGATATATGGGCATCGATATGGTCAGAACACACCGCAGCTGGAGTAACATCGACCATCAATGGTTTTCTTCTTTAGGAAACATCATCAGCATTTGCCTCCAATTACGTAAAGCGGAACTTCAGGCTAAAGAGGATCGCCGCGCATTGGATCACAGTGAGAAAATTCTTCGTAATATTTATAAGAATCTGCCGGTAGGTATCGAGCTTTACGACAAAGACGGGTATCTGGTAGATATGAATGATAAAGAACTTGAAATATTCGGCTTGGCGGATATGAAGGAAGCATTGGGGGTATCACTGTTTGAAAATCCCAATATCCCCGAAGACGTGAAAGAAAAATTGCGTGCCAGAGAAAATGTGGACTTCTCTATTAATTATGACTTTTCTAAAATCGACCGATACGTCACAAGTCGAAGAAAAGATGTTATCAATCTTCAGACCAAAGTGGCTCTGCTTTACGATTCGCAGAATCAATTCAGCAATTACCTGTTTATCAATATAGATACAACAGAAACCACCAGTGCATACACCAAAATACAAGAGTTTGAGCATCTGTTCCTCTTAATAGGTGACTATGCCAAAGTAGGGTTTGCTCATTTTAATATAATGACAAGAGACGGGTATGCCCAGAATACATGGTACAGGAATTTGGGTGAAAAAGAAAATACTCCCATGCCTCAGGTTATCGGAGTGTATTCTCATGTTCACCCGGAAGATTGCGCTGTTCTGAAACAGTTTGTAGGTCAGGTTAAAGAAGGGAAAGCCACTAGTTTAAGTAAAGAAGTACGCATCAACAGAGGTAACGGAAAATATTCGTGGACCAGTATAAACGTAATGGTCAGGGATTATCGTCCTCAGGATGGAGTTATTGAAATGCTGTGTATCAACTATGATATCACTCCCTTGAAAGAGACAGAACAGAAGCTGATCATTGCCCGTGACAAAGCCGAAGAACTGGACCGCTTGAAATCTGCTTTCCTTGCCAATATGAGTCATGAAATACGTACTCCGCTCAATTCTATCGTTGGTTTTTCCAGTCTGCTGGCAGAAACAGACGACAGGGAAGAACGCCAGGAATATATCAAAATAGTAGAAACAAATAATGAATTGCTTCTGCAACTGGTTTCTGATATTCTCGATCTTTCGAAGATAGAGTCCGGAACATTCGACTTCGTACGTTCTGACTTGGATGTAAACGAAAGCTGCATGAAAATCATCAAATCGATGGAGATGAAAGTGCCGGAAACTGTGGATCTGGTCTTTGAGAAGTATATGCCCGATTGCCATATTTATACAGACAAGAACCGATTCATGCAGGTCATAACCAATTTCATAAACAATGCATTGAAGTTTACGAAACAAGGCACTATCGCTTTAGGATATGAACAGACGGCACCTCACGAAATAAAATTCTATGTACGTGATACAGGTTTCGGGATTCCCAAAGAGAAAATTGATAGCATATTCGAACGGTTTGTGAAACTCAATACCTTTGTACAGGGTACCGGTCTCGGACTTTCCATCTGCAAAAGTTTAGTATCTCAGATGGGAGGAAAAATCGGAGTGGAATCAACCGAAGGAGAAGGTTCATGCTTTTGGTTTACTCATCCGTATTAATCATTTTATTTTGTACCTTTGCGCCCGATTTACATTAGAGACGCAACCATCATGCAACAGAATACACAACGCCCGGTAAGCTCGATAGCTTATCCGATATTGATCGCATTAAGTATTTCCCATTGTCTGAACGACTTATTGCAATCCGTCATAACCGCCACATATCCGCTTTTCAAAGAGGACTTGACATTGAGTTTTGCACAAATCGGATTGATTACGCTGGTTTATCAGATGTCCGCATCGGTATTCCAACCCGTATTCGGATTATTTTTTGATAAGCGCCCGTTTGCCTGGACACTACCGATGGGCATGTTGTTCACTATGACGGGGATGTTGAATCTGGCCTTTTCCACGAATCTTTATTGGGTATTGTTCTCAGTATTCACCATAGGTATAGGTTCTTCCGTACTTCACCCGGAAGCATCCCGCATCACTTCGCTCGCCTCCGGAGGCAGAAGAGGATTGGCACAATCCCTGTTTCAGGTGGGTGGAAACCTGGGAGGATCATTGGGTCCGTTACTGGTAGCTTTAATTGTAGCACCTTATGGTAGGCACAACATCGCATTATTCGCAATTTTATCGGTAATAGCAATCATGGTAATGATACCCGTTGGCAAATGGTACAAGGGATACATTACCCGGATGAAACGTGATCATATTGCCCTGCAACCTCATATGCAGATGCCTTTGCCTATGGGGAAAACGGTTCTTTCCATTTCTATCCTGCTGATACTTATCTTCTCCAAATATATTTATATGGCAAGTTTAAGCAGCTATTACACCTTCTATCTGATTGATAAATTCGGAGTAAGTGTGCAGGACTCCCAGCTTTATCTCTTTGTGTTTCTTGTGGCTACAGCCATCGGAACACTGATGGGTGGTCCTATCGGAGATCGTATCGGAAGAAAGTACGTCATCTGGGGTTCCATCCTCGGTGCTGCACCTTTCAGTATGCTGATGCCTCATGTCGGCTTGCTTGCCACAATTATTATGAGTTTCTGTGTCGGCCTGATTCTTTCATCTGCTTTCCCCGCCATACTGTTATATGCGCAGGAATTATTACCCAGTAAACTGGGACTGATCTCCGGATTATTCTTCGGATTTGCTTTCGGAGTGGCAGGTATTGCCTCGGCTGTATTGGGAAATATGGCGGATAAGTTCGGCATCGAAGCTGTTTATAATGTCTGCGCTTATATGCCGTTACTCGGATTGGTTACCTGGTTTTTGCCTGATTTGAAGAAAAACCGTAAATAATTATATATTTCCATAAGGAAGTGCTTCTTCACAGACTCCTATCGGATAATCTTTTAAAATATCAGGATTACGGTGAATATGCCAGAAAAGATGAATTCTTATAATATCTCCCTTTACGGAGTATATTATCTTGTAAGGTTTCACTAAAAGAAATCTGTATTCATGCTCTTCATCAGTCAGCATCCACTCAATATTGCCAATTAAGGGATTCTGTTTTAAAGTATTTATTTTTTCTCTGAGCTTCTCTTTATATTTCAGAGCAATCTGAGTACCAAATTTCACTTTTCCATATTTGAAAATCTCACCGATTTGTCGTCGTGCTTCAATGTCGTATTGTATTTTCATTATTGCAGTGCATTATAAAACTCTTCCATTTCCTCTTCACTCACGTATTCCCCTTCATCAAAGCGCTTTTCGGAGTCCTGCAACTGTTTTCGGGCCTCTTTGACACCTATCTGATAAGGAGCATTGGTCAGATTTCCACTTCTCTGTATAATATCTTTTATTGTATCGAGCACCTCTTGGTTATTGATGTTCAACACTTCTCTGGCTAATGCCGCTTTATAAGCTTCCAATTCTAAAGTGTTCATAATCGATTTATTTTTAGTATCCATCAGCAAAGATAGATAAAACTTCTATATTTCTTAATGGATTATCATTTGTTTTCAGTCATACCTATAAGTGGTTAGCTACAAAGAAACATTTCATTATTTGTGGGTATTTCATAAACCCCTCTGATGCCGTTACTTTGCAACCGTACAAATTAAACCATTTTATAGTATGAAGAAAATAGGAATATTTTATGGTTCCTCAACCGGAACTACACAAGGCATTGCCGAAACAATCGCTTCTAAACTTGGTGTTCCCGCATCTGATGTAATCGATGTCAGCAAAATGAATGCCGACATGGTAAAAGAATACGAAGTTCTTCTTTTAGGAACTTCCACCTGGGGTGACGGTGAATTGCAGGATGACTGGTATGATGGCGTTAAAGTGTTGAAAGAATCAGACCTGAAAGAAAAAACAATTGCCCTGTTCGGTTGTGGTGATGCTGAGTCTTATTGCGATACATTCTGCGATGGCATGGGTATCATATACGAAGATATCAAGGATTCCGGTTGTACCATCGTTGGTAAGGTATCTGCAAAAGATTATTCTTTCTCCTCCTCTATTGCCGTCATCGACGGTATGTTTGTCGGACTCGCTCTTGATGACATCAACGAAAGTGATAAGACGGAAGAACGTATCGACGCTTGGGTGAGCGACATAAAAAATCACTTGGCATAATTTTCTCTTATTCCATAGCCTTATGACAATATCTGACATTAACCCGGTAGAATTGAAAGTATTCCTGAACCACATCTACGAATTTAAGAAAGGAGTACGCCAGATGGTACTTTATACTACAAACAAGAAGTATGAAGCTTTTGCCGTGAAACGCCTGACAGACCAAAAGATAAGCTATGTTATCCAGCCGGTAGGAAACGGTAGGATCAATCTTTTCTTTGGACGCAAGGAATGCATCGAAGCAATCCGTCTTTTGGTAAGGCAGCCACTGAACAAGCTGTCTCCCGAAGAAGATTTCATACTCGGGGCAATGTTAGGTTATGATATATGTGCGCAATGCGAACGGTACTGTGAAAGAAAAGTCCGGTGCGCTTGATTAACTTTGCATGTGTTTAGTTAGTTGTTTTTGTAAAAAATGCCTGCGGATTCCGTAGGCATTTTTATTATATCATCCGAAAATAGAAAGATAATCAGGCATAGCTATGCATACCGCCCAGTAGATAATTTACTCCGAAGTAAGTCATCAGCACCGTAAGGAAAGCCAACACCATATAAGCATGGAAGAACCGGGGTTGCCGGAAGACGGCAAGCGATTGTCCGTGGAATGCCGCACCATAGATTAAAAAGGTGATCAAAGCCCAGACTTCTTTCGGGTCCCAGGCCCAATAACGACCCCATGAAACATTTGCCCACACAGCACCAATAAAAATTCCCGCCCCCAGACAAAATACTGCCGGATAGAGCATCAACCGACTGAAAAGCATCAATTGCTCCACACGAACCTTACGCTGTTCCTGAATCTCCGAATCGATTGTCTTTTTTCGCCAGCCTCCTATGCAGAATGCCAGTAATCCATTTAGCATCATAAAGGCAAACAATGCATAAGATACCATAATCAGAGAAACATGGATACTTAACCAAGGAGACAGCAACACAGGCATCAAAGGAGTGATCTGAGGATTGTTCTGCCCAAGATAAGCTACCAACAAAGCAAAACCCGAAATAAGCAGCCCAAAAGGCAACGTAAAAGAGAAGCGACGCCGGAATATGCATGCAAGCAGAAGTGTACACAGTGCCATAAACTGCATGGTTTCATATCCATTACTCAACGGAATACGCCCGCCAATATACCACCGCAAACAGTAGCCAAAGAGTTGAAAAAGGAATGCCGCATAAAGTGCAACTGTAAAAACGCTCCATGCCTTACCTGCCGAACGATGCATGCTACAATAAAGTAAATAAAAAAATGCCAACATCCCTACAGTCAGATTGAACATAAACAACAGTTTGCTAAATGGAATGCGATTGTACAATATTTCAGCCTGCACCTTTACGTCAGACAGTGGTTTTATACTCCCATCTTCCGGTAAAGGACGGATAAGTGTTCCACTCCGTAGCATCAGTATCAATCCTACCTTTTCGTCCGTTTCCATGATAGCCTTTTCCAACGAAGTCATTTTCATGTGTGGCTTTTGTTCTCCTTTCCAAAATTCCTGCAAGCGATAGTTTTGCCCATCAAACAAATCAGTAAGACGGGCATAGGAAGAAGGCAATCGGAGTAAATGACGAAGTTCCGCACTCTTTATATAAATCATCGGTTCATTCTGCCAAACCTCCGGACGAAGTAACCAACCTCCGACAACCTGTTCGGGTGTCATGCCACCATAAGAAGACTTCCCGGTCAGTTTCAATACAAAGTCTCGTGCAAGAGTATTAAAAGGTACTACGCGATCATGATAAATCACTTGTTTGGATGCCAGGCTATCCGCCTGTCTGAGTGCAAGTGCCGGAAGACTTCTGTTTTCAGCTTGCATCGCCGCTCCCGTAACCATGAGCAACCACACAAACATTCCCCCTTTTCGAAGCAACGGATGCCTGAGCAATCTACGGAATTCCCCACTGCGACCGACAAGCATCCACAACATGGAGATACCCAGCAAAATATATCCTGCATACGTAATCCCTATTCCCCACGGATCATAATTCACCGACAACCAACTCCCCTCTTTATCATCATCAAAAGAAGACTGGTAAAAGCGATACCCCTGACGAGAGAGGATACGATTCATGGAAACAGGTTCCGCATCCCGAATATAGCTAACGTAATCTGCCGGAGCATCCGTCCCCGGATAATACTCCACCCGAAAACTGTCTAAACATAGGGTGAACGGTAGTTCGATTACCCGCTTACTGTCTTGGTCTATGAAAGTTCCCACCTCAGTACCTACTGTGAGATGCATATATCCTTTTTTGCTGTATGAAAATGTAATCATGGCTCCCACCAAGATAACGAGGAAGGAGCCATGCAACAACAATGTCGGGAGACGCCGCCACAACTGCCGCTTAACCAACACGGCAACTGCCAATGCGGCAAGTACTCCCCACAAACAACAAAACCAAACTGTATGATAAACATACTTTTCTACAAACTCTGTTCCATGTACATGCTCCACAAAGGTCACCGCAGCGAGCAAAGCCACCAGACAGATATATAAGAAGACGAGACTTTTCTTCAAATTAAAAAGGTGCATATTCCTTATTCTTCAAAGCCTTAACTCCCATACATTCCATTTCGATCAACCATCCGGGACGGCATACAGGCGCATGTACAAATACTTTTGGAGTATCCGGGAAACGCTTGTCATACATACTCTTCACAACTGCATAGTCTGCAATGTCACGCAGGTAAACAATCATATGTCCCAAGTCATCAAATGTACACTCAGCCTCTTTCAGCAAGGCTTCTACATTTTCCCACATCCGTTCCGTCTGCCTGCGGATGTCGCCGGGGTATACCACTTCTCCTTTATTGTTGATACTTGCCGTACCAGAAATAAACACTTGACGCCGGTCACCGTAATCGACATACGTTCCGCGTTCAAAGCTGACACCATACTCATAAGTAGGATTCAGATGCGTAGGAGCATAAAGAAAGTGTATCTGTTCCGGCTTTAAGCCTGCCACAGCATAGGTATCCATTTGCACCAATACTTTAGGATCAGCATGACGTCCGCCGATACCTGTACTGGCAATATAGTGTGTTTTTTCCGTCAGATTCTGAGTAACAAACACCTCATTACGTGCCTTTACCACACCGGCATAATTCACATCCACATTCTGTACGAAGAACCAAGTACGGATACAGTTATCCGCCAATTTACATCCTTGTTCCATAAGCTGCATCACGTAGTCATTCAGCAACAAACGGGTCTGGTATTCAGAATTAGCAGCACGATTGAAAGCACTGCCTCCCCACAGGTGGCAATACGCATTGTGTTTTACTTCAAACAGTCCGTTGTGCAGCACTTGTGTCTGCACATTGGTCTGTAAATAAGCCCACAAAGCTATTTTCGTCCCATCCAAAGGGGGTTGCTCTACCACGGAAAGAGCACAGTCGGAACTTTCGGTAGTGATAGCCAGCAGGAGGTCAGCCTGATTGGCGGTATCACTCAGGAAATAACGTTTAAACACAGCCATGGCACCTTTCAACTCACCTGCAAGCAAATCGTTGTAGGCATTGGCCACTGCATTTAATTGTTCTTCATAAGTGTCTTCCGGCCGGGTAGAGTGAATCATTACATGAAACTCTGAAACGCCTTCTTTTACTTCATATTTAAAAATCTCGGTTAATGTATTCTCTGATTGGTTGGTTTGTTGTTTTTTGTTGTTCATTTCCAATATCATTTACTCGTTATTCAAAAAAATACCTTCGTTTATCCAATTATCTATCAGTTTCAATAAGGGTTGCTCATCTTCTGACAGCATATCGGTATGGTTCATACTCGTATCACCAGCCCTGTTCAAGACCAGATGTATAAAACTCTCTTCTGCACTGCCGGGTTTCACCAATAGTATATCACTATTCTTATGCGCTGGCTGGTTGACCAACGCATGATAGCTCTTACCCTCCGTCAGAAATAAATTACCCGATGCAGAACCGGTCTGCCCATGGCACGCTACACATCTTTTATCGAAAACCTGTGACTGGATGGAACTGAACATACCCACGTCCAGTGTTCCCACATCCATTAATATGGTATCTGTGACGGCTGTGAGTTCTTCGTCTTCCATCGTCTTAAATTCAACAATGCATTCGCGCAAACGACTGATAACACACAATTTGAGTGATTTCACATCATCACTGATACCTCCCAGTGTCATAACGATATCTGTTCCGTCGGCTACATTGACTGGTAGTGATTTCGTTATAACGGCGTATTCACTTTTATCATTGAAGCCTGCCACTACGACACTATAATCATCCGTCCAATTGCTGATGCCACTGAAACGACCTGTCAACTTCATAGCACGTCCACCACGCTGTATATTGACCTCCTTCTCATAGATTCTTCCATCATCACATGAACAGAAGCAGAGTGTCATCCAGATAGCAGCAAAGAATAATATACATTTCTTCATAACGACTCTCTTTGTTTTTTTAGAAAGTATATTGCAGCATTACTGTTGCAGAATGTGTGGCCAGACCTAAATTATCATTATCGCGGTCGAGCTGTGTATCGTGACCCGTACGGGCAATATACTGGTACATAGCTTGGAGTTTCAGGTTACAACCCTTAAAGAAATAATTCATACCCACAGCCGGCATATTCAAAAATCCGTCATCGCCGGTACCGTTACGGTTAAAGAAGTCATAACGCAAGGCAGCCTGCAAACGGGGAGCAACAAAGTAGCCGCCCTGTACATAACCACCCAAATAATTGTAGCTTTCATTGATCTTCTGGCGATCCGTGAAACCTACATTCATATAATATGCTTCAGCACCCAGATATAGTTTGTTCTTTAACATGGCAAATTCCACTCCCACACGGGTATCATTGGTACTTTCATTCTCACTTTCCACATTGATTGAAGCCGATACACCGAACATGATCTTATCTTCATTCAAACGGTTGGGATTACCTTGAGTGGACGGCATCACACCTTTAGGCATATAAGTAAAGCGTCCCGCATACAGTAAAGAAGGGATATGCCAATCATCACTCAAAGTTTTTGTAGCTGTATTTACAGAAGAACCGGTGCCATTGAATAAACCTACTTCATAGCCAAATTTATCAGCTACCAATCCGTGAATTTCAACACCAAGGTCAAAACCGGTACCGATGTTAGGCGTTACCGCATTCAAAGAATAAGGTAGAATGACGGCAGAAGTCAATGATACCGGCAACTGCGGCAACAATGTTTCGCCCAACGTTGTCAGATAAGCATGCGAGAAAGGTGTTTTGAATTTACCGACACGCACGGCAAACTGTTTTTTAAGTTGTACATCGAACCATGCTTGTTGAAGCAATGCTCCCCCACTGGCAGCCGCATTGATAGAAAGATTAAAGGCTACTTTACCAAAAGCTTTACCGGTGAAGCCTAATACAGCATAGGGAATTGAGAAACCGGAATTAGCTACATTATCCTGATTGTACGCTTTATCCAAACCTTCATCATCATACCAATTGAAATTTGCACAAGTCTGTACCAACAGGTAGGGCTTGAATACAAAGTCTCCCTTCTTGGTTTCTATCGTAAATCCCTCTCTTCCGGCAAGTGACACTACACCGTTTTCTGTATCTTCTTCATGCTGTGCCATAGCAGCCAACGAAAGGGCAGCCATTACAACCATTAAAATTAATTTCTTCATAATTGCTTATATAATACTTATTGGTTTTATTGTTCGTTATTTGTTTTATAATGATTTCAGGAATGCGATCAAAGCATCACGATCTTCTTTACTCATCTTTTTGAAGAGATTCTTCGATGCTTCACCTTCACCCCCGTGCCACATGATAGCCTCAACATAGTTACGAGCGCGCCCATCATGCAGGAAGTAAGTATGACCATTCACAGTTTCCTGCAATCCGATACCCCAAAGCGGAGTCGTACGCCATTCGTTGCCACGGGCCAAACCGCTTACATAGTTGTCATTCAGTCCTACGCCCATAATTTCAGAGCCCATGTCATGAAGCAGGAAGTCCGAGTATGGATGAATTGTCTGACTACCCAGCCAGGGAAGACGAGTTCCGTTCAACAGTACAGACCCACGTGGTTTTGTGTGCAAGGTGGTTACATGACAGAGATGGCACTTCGCCTTATAAAAATTCTGCTCACCCTTGATCACTTGTTCATTATTCACATTGCGACGTGCCGGAACACTAAGGCTCTGCATGTAGAGGTCTACATTCTCCATCTCTTCTGTAGATACATCCAATTGGGCATAAGAAAGTCCCATCATACTGCCTTGATTTACTTGTGCCTGTCCTTCGCAGATTTCTTCGGGATAGCGGCTGTTCGTAACTCCCATATCGCTGGAGAAACCAAGTTCCACTGTCAGGTCGGCATGCTGTGCTTTATTACCGGACAAGCCTAAACTTCTCACTCCTCTCTCAGAGATATAGTTGCAACGGCCACTGATACCATATTCCGGATAATTGCTTTTAGCAGCCAAAGCTTCAATTTCAGTGGGATCGAGCGCCATCATTTGTCCCATACCTACGTGGCGCAAAGGAATACGCACCGTACAGAACAGGTCTTCGGGTTTGATGCTGTCCGCATACCATTCATAAATAGAATAATTGGGTTTGCAGAGTTCATACGTCTCACCATCAGGGAATTGGAAAGTCTCATAGGTATATTCCACTTTCAGTTTTCCCTCGGGCTTCACACCATAAATAGCCTGATCATGAAGCACACGTCCATAATCCTGAAAGAAAGCCCCATTCTTACGACTAATATAAACCAACATAGACGAAAAACCGGAGCTACCGGAACCACCTTCGCTCCACAAAGTAGGTTGCGTACGTCCGGCATTTCGGTGACAGCTACCACAAGAATAACCGGCATAAACCGGTCCCAGTCCTCCACCTATTCCATTACTACTGGTGCGGATATCATCATACAATTTATCACCACGGGTGAAACGTTTATCGTATGCTCCTGTTATCCAGTCAGCAGACCTGTCATAAGCATAAGAGGAAGTCAGGAAGTTGGTAGCAGTACCGGCAGAGAGGGCAAAGCCGGCAGGTACTTCTATATCATCCACATCAATTCCATCATTTTCGCAAGCGAACAATGCCAGAAGCGAAAAACAGATTGGAAATGAGTATTTTAATAAGCCATTCATTCTTTATTGAATTATTATTGCAAAATACGTAACTAACATTTATCTTTTTAACGCAGATGTTGCGGAAACAACAGAATATTCATTATCCCGCTGTTTCCGCAAAATCTTATTTCTAACAAGTAAAAATCTTACTGAATGGTACGGGCTTCACCATCTTTGAAGATCAAATATTCCAAAGTGTGGTAACCACGCAAAGCTTGTGCACCGGCAATTTTATCATCTTCTTCATCATAGTCACCATCCCAGTTTAAGTCTGAATAGTTACCGGAAGTCAAAATCTGTACGATGCCATCCTGATCGAGTGGCCAGCTATCCATATTGGGGTCAAGACCTTTGTCGGCAACCGGACCAAAAAGAAATGCCTCACTTGTTTCCCACGGTTCACGAGCCGTAAGCCATGCATTGGCACAAGCCTTAAAGTTAGCATTACTGGGAGAAGTACGGAATGCCTCAACAGCATCGAAAAGAGCCTGATTTCCCGTCTTCAAATCAGAATATGTAGGTAATACAACTTTATCCACATAATTTTTTACGACTTCCGCCAACACTGTTTTATCAATACTTTCGATACAATTCTTCAAACTTCCCTTGAGTACTCCCTCTAAAGTAGCACAAGCTTCCATAGCACTTACAGCCTCCGGGCTATCGATATTGTTGCGGAAAGGACTCGGGATATCCCAAATTGCTGTTGCCGCACCCTTAATCGCATTTTGCACTTCAGTATCAAGACTAGCATTTACCGCAGCTACTGCTTTTGAGAGAGATGACTCGCCAATAACTCCTGTACGTGTTCCGTAATAAGCATTACGAATAGAATAGATATTGTTACGATAGTCTTCACGAGAATGCCAGCTGTACCATGACTCTACAGCATACAAAGCCTTTTCTTCATTATTATGTATGAAAAGATCGTAAGGGTCACCAATTTTGGCAGTACCTACTTCATTGGCAATGTCTACACAACCATCAATCAACTGCTCAACACTCGTCAAAGCATCTTGATTCTTAAAGAAATCTGCATAGCTTCCACCTTCGTTGTATTTAACCGCCCAGTCATCATAAAGAGCAGTAGCATCATTCACCAACAATTGTGCAACTACTCGCATGTAATTTCCCCAACTACTTGCATTCTCTGCCGTATAGTCAAGATTCTTAGCGTCTATAGTCGTAGTGTCATCATCACTACAAGCCGTAATAGAACACATCATGCCCAATGAAAGAGCCGACAAATAAAAAAACTTTTTCATATTACTTAAACATTAAATTAATTATAAATACCTATTTGAACTATCTCTTGGTAAACCAACCGACATAAGCTATGCCGATAGCAAATTCATTTTCATTGTTATATTTAGTCGATCCAAATACCTTGTTCGTACCAATATGACGGGTAGTATAATCGGCTTTCACAACCAGATTCGGCAATGCAAACCAGTTAACTCCTGCCGTCCATTTGCTTACCTGGCAGCGTTTCTCCATTGTGGCAGAACCTTCTGCCTCTTCCTGCGGGTTGTAGTATTCATAACGGGCATAAGGATAAATAACCGGACATTTCTTCTGTGAGAAGAAAGCACTCAGGTTGAGACCAGCCTCCAAGCCATAGCACAGGGCATTCTTAGCTACATTACGCATAGCACCGTGGTAATAATTGGAGTTATTGGAAAGAGTAACCTTGCTGATCTTGGAAGAATTCTCTAAATCACCATAAATGATATTACCACGAGCGGTAACATATTTATTTTTATACTGTGCATCGGCAGAGTAGATTTTCACTGATGAGCGGCCTACACTGCTATACTTATAATTCTTATCAGCATTGGCTGTCACGTCATTACAATAGTAAAAGGCAGCACCTACACGCAGTCCCGGTACCCCTTTATAGTCCAGACGTGCTACATAAGCAGGCGAAGTAAAGTTATCTTGTTCAAAGAGTCCCTGCTTACCACCGGCAACCCAATTATCACGACCAAATCCATCAGCATTCAAGCCGGCAACAATCATTGCCTGATAATCAAAGCGCGCATATCCTTTACCAAAAGAACCGAAGAATTCCAATCCTGTCTCATGCCAGGTAGAAGGAATAATTGTGGTTTCACCCTCAGGACGAGATGTTCCAAAGAAGTTGATAGGCTCATGGTGTGCATTGGTCAATCCCATAGGTACAATCAAATGACCGGCACGAACATTGAAAGCCGAATGTATCAGACGGGTAATGTGAAACTGCTCAAGAGCAACTTCTCCACCCTTTTCCATTTCTGTTTCATACTCACCGTTTTCTGAATTCTCAAGTTCTGTTTCAATACCTACACCTCCTGCTTCAAATTCTATTTCAGCACCCAGTATCCACTTGGAATTAAACTTGTAGTCAAAAGCCAACACAAAACGAGGAATTGCAATGGTATTGCGGTGATCACTGTTATCGACCCCACCATAGAAACGATTCGTTCCGTAATTCATAAACTTTGCTACCATTTCTCCGTATCCACCGAAACGGAACTTTTCGTAGTCGTCATCTTTTGTTACCTGTTTTATTCTCTCTTTCTTTGCCGTAGTTTCAGATACCTCTTCTGTTGAGGTTACTTTTTCAGGTTCATTAGCCCGTAAAGTATTGTTAAAAAGCAAGAAACCTAAGGCGAATAAGCAAGTTAATTTTCTCATCTTTTATCTTAAATTTTGTTGGCGCAAAGGTAGAGGGAGTTAAAAAGGCGGGCAATACCCAAATATGAGTATTGTGTTATTAAAAATAATAACAAGTAGGTACTTAAACGAACACTATTTCTTTTTGTTCTTTTTTACAAAGCAGTAATTCACTAAAAAGACAGCCGCAAAGATCACAGCAATCCAGATAAAACTAATAAATATCAAATAGCGGTTATAAATGTACTCTCCCTCTTCAGGAACATGATTAAGCATACATAGCAAACAGTTACACTGAGGATTATCAACGTCATGAGAAAAGTAAGAGTACAGTAAAAAAGATAAGCTACCTGCAAAAAGAATAATAATAGCTATTATTCCCCATCTCTTACAACTTAAAGGTCTGTCAATTGCCTTTTTATGATTGGTTAGTTTCACCATATAGTAGTTTATAGTTAGATTATACGCGCAAAGTTGCATGCTTTCAGTGACCTTGGCAATACCCAATAATTGTGATTTTTATAAAAATCTAACAAAAAACCATCATTAATGGGTATTTCAGAAAACGCGGATTCTCCCCTACTTTGCAGTCGAGAAATAAAACTTATGCAATACCCTAAAGATGACATACAAAAAGAAATTTTGAAAGCTGCCGAAAAAGTATTCCTCGAAAACGGCTTTCCGAAGGCTTCCATGCGTGAAATTGCGCAAGAAGCCCAAGTAGGGTTGAGCAATATCTATAACTATTTCAAAAACAAGGATGATATTTTCTGTACAGTAGTACGGCCCGTGATCAGTGCATTCGATAGAATGCTGCACGAACATCATGGCCGTTATGGAGCAGATATCATGGAGATGTATTCCAGCGAATACCTAAGATGTGTGATAGAAGAGTACATGACATTGATACAAAAGCATCGCAAATTGTTGGTATTGCTATTTTTCCATGCACAGGGTTCTTCACTGGAAAACTTCAAAGAGAACTTCACCGAACGCTCCACATCACTCGTGAAAGAGTACTTCAGGGATATGAAAGAGAAACATCCACAAATGAATATCAATGTAACCGACTTTTCCATCCACCTGCACACGGCATGGATGTTCACCATGTTTGAGGAATTGATCATGCATCGAGTCGGGATAGAAGATTTGGAACAGATAGTTACAGAATACATCACATTCGAAGTAACTGGTTGGAGAGAGCTTATGAAAATATAAGCTCTCTCTTTTTTTGAACGAATCTGAATATTGTTCGTTTTTAAAAGTATGATAGATTATGAAAGAGAAACTGAAAAAGAAAAAAGGAATCGCCCGCCTGTTTGAGATTGCAGGCGAGCGGAAAGGGTTGCTGATCCTGGCCGGTATCTTGTCGGCAGGAAGCGCTACGTGCATGTTGGTTCCCTACTGGTCGGTATACCGCGTATTGCAGGAGTTACTGCTTCACGCCAGTGACTTAGAAAAAATAGATAGCGGGATACTGATATATTGGGGATGGTTTGCCTTCTTCGGACTGATCGGAGGATTATTGCTACTTTATGCGGCACTGATGGCCTCACATGTAGCAGCTTTCCGTATCCTATACGGACTGCGTATCAAGCTATCGGAACACATTGGACGCTTATCGTTAGGATACCTGAACGGTACATCTACCGGAAGCATCAAGAAAATTATGGAACAGAATGTAGAAAAGATTGAAAACTTCATTGCCCATACCATCCCCGACCTTGTGAATGTATTGGCTACGGTCACTCTGATGTTTATTATCTTCTTCTCCCTGAATCGATGGATGGCAGCGATCTGTCTATTCTGTATCGCATTGAGTATAGGATTACAGTTTGCCAACTTCTTCGGGAAAAAGGCACAGGAGTTTACTAAAATCTACTTTGATACACAGGAACGAATGAGCGCCTCAGCCGTACAATATGTACGTGGCATGCCGGTCGTGAAAATCTTCGGTCAGAGCGTCCGGTCATTCCGCCGTTTCAATAGTGAGATTGAGGCGTATAAGGAATATGCACTGAAAGTATGTGATACATACGAACCCGGTATGGTGGTCTTCACCATATTACTGAACTCACTTATTACATTCATTCTGCCGATAGGTTTATTATTACTGAGCCATGAGCCACAAAATCTAGCATTAGCCGCTGTCTATCTATTCTTTATTATTATGGGCCCCGGAGTAGCCTCCCCTATTTATAAACTGATGTTCCTCGGATCGGGCACACGGGAAATAGACGAGGGCGTAGAACGTATTGATCGTATTTTTGCCGAGCCGCCCGTACCGGAAGCACAAACGCCGCAAGTACCCGCCGGTTATGACATCGAATTCCTCAAGGTTAGTTTCGCTTATGAGAATAAAGCGGAGACAACCCGTACCGAAGCGCTGCGCGACATCACCTTCACAGCACGCCAAGGTGAAATTACAGCACTCGTAGGTCCTTCGGGTTCAGGAAAATCTACAGTAGCCAATCTGATTCCCCGCTTCTGGGATGTAGCGGAAGGCGAAATACGGATTGGAGGAGTCAACATCAAAGATATTCCCACCGAAAAGTTGATGGACATTGTTTCCTTTGTTTTCCAGGATAGCTTCCTTTTCTTTGATACCCTCTATGAGAATATCCGGGTAGGAAACTCCGGTGCAGGACGCGAGGAAGTGATAGCTGCCGCAAAAGCCGCACAGTGCCATGAGTTTATAGAAAGTCTTCCGCAAGGTTATGAAACCCGCATCGGAGATGAGGGCGTCTACCTTTCCGGTGGCGAGTCGCAACGTGTCTGTGTGGCAAGGGCTATCCTGAAAAATGCCCCTATCCTGGTGCTGGACGAAGCGACTGCTTTTGCCGATCCCGAAAATGAATATAAGATGCAGCAGGCTTTGCAACATCTGATCCAGAATAAGACGGTTATCATCATTGCACACCGTCTCTCGTCCATCATTTCGGCACAGCAAATCATCGTACTGAACGAAGGAAAGCTCGTACAGCATGGGAAACACGAGATATTAAGTAAAATGGAAGGATTATATAAGAATATGTGGGACGCTTATACGGATGCGTTCCGCTGGGAACTAAACAGTAAGAAGGAGGTAAAAGAATGAATGCAATAGAAAATATTACGATAGGGCACACCGAACGCCTTCGCAAACCTGTGGGCTACACGATGCTTGCCAACCTGGTAAATATTGTCCCATTCTGCCTGTCCATCGAAGCGATCAACGTGATATTCCGTGCTTTCGATGGCAATGGAATGCCGCTGGACACTCAACGGCTCTGGACTATTTTTATCCTGCTTGTAGTGTATGTATTTGTCATGGCATTGGCCGAAAGGGCTTCTTACCGCGCCAATTTCCGGGGTGCCTATGAAATGAGTGCCGCAGGACGTGTCAGCCTGGCAGAGCATTTGCGGAAACTCTCATTGGGTTTCCTCTCACGCCGCGATCCGGGTGATCTTTCGTCCATGCTGATTACAGACTTTACCATGGCGGAAACAGGTATTTCGCATCATCTGCCCCAATTGATGGGTGCACTGGTGATGCCTGTACTTGCCTTCCTCGGCTTGCTATGGATAGATTGGCGAATGGCCGTTGCCATGTTTATAGCCCTGCCACTTGCCGTAGGAATATTGCTGGGCAGTACTTACCTGCAATACAAACTGAGCGGCAAACAGATTGCCGCCAAAATCAATGCAGGCAATCGCCTGGAAGAGTACTTGCAGGGAATACGGGTAATGAAAGCATATAATCTGCTGGGCGACAAGTTTGTCCGTCTGAAGAATGCCTTTGCTGAACTACGCCGTGCCTGTATCCGCCAGGAAGCATTACTCGGCCCGTTCATACTGCTTTCTGTAACGTTGATACGGGCAGGTCTGACGTTGATGATACTTTGTGGTACGTACTTATTGATAGGAGGAGATTTATCCTTGCTCACGTTCGTTATGTTCCTCGTTGTCGGTTCCCGCGTCTTCGATCCGCTGACTTCGGCACTGACCAACTTTGCAGAATTCCGATATTTCTCCATTGCCGGAGGGCGCATCCTGGCGCTGATGAACGAACCGGAAATGCAAGGAAGTAAAGAAGCTCCGGAAAGCGGTGATATTACTTTCTATCACATATCGTTCGGCTATCAGAAAAAACAGGTACTGCATGATGTATCAGTAACACTGCGCAAGAATACACTCACCGCTCTGGTAGGTCCTTCGGGCAGTGGAAAAAGCACCATGCTGAAACTATGCGCACGTTTTTACGATCCGCAACAGGGACAGGTTTTATTTAATGGAGTAGATATGAAAACCCTGGAACCGGAATCGCTGATGAGCCATATCTCAATGGTATTCCAAGATGTGTATCTGTTTCAAGATACTATTCGCAACAATATCCGTTTCGGCAAAACCGACGCTACGGACGAAGAAATAGAAGCGGCGGCCCGCAAAGCATGTTGCCACGATTTCATCATGCGATTGCCCAAAGGATATGATACGCAGGTCGGTGAAGGGGGTTGTACCTTGTCCGGTGGAGAGAAGCAGCGCATTTCTATCGCACGAGCTATATTGAAAGAAGCTCCCGTAGTACTTCTGGATGAAGCAACGGCTTCACTCGATCCGGAAAATGAAGTGGAAGTACAGCGTGCCATCAATACATTGATTGCAGGACGTACGGTAATCGTGATTGCCCATCGCCTGAAGACGATCAAGAATGCAGATAACATCATAGTGTTGGAGGAAGGACGCATTGCTGAACAAGGTAAGCATCAGGAACTACTCGATAATAAGGGGCTATACGCCAAGCTATGGAATATACAGGAAAAGACATTGGGGTGGAAGTTGTAAATCTCAAAGACCACTCAAAAGAATTCTACTAAAATAATAATTCGCCCCTACAAATTAATCACGATATGATTAACTCGTAGGGGCGGGAATTATCCATCCGAATATACTTCAGAATTTATTAATCATTTATGATAATTGGAACATCTTCAAGTCATCTTCCACATCACTGATGGTACCTATCTGGAAAGTATCTACCAAGACCTTTGCCACATTGGGCGACAGGAAGGCAGGCAGCGTAGGCCCTAAATGGATTTTCTTCACACCCAGACTCAACAAGGCCAGCAGTACGATAACGGCTTTCTGCTCGTACCAGGCAATGTTATACACAATCGGGAGTTCGTTGATATCATTCAGTTCGAACACTTCTTTCAGTTTCATTGCAATGACTGCCAGTGAATAGCTGTCGTTGCACTGTCCTGCATCCAGTATGCGTGGAATGCCGTTGATATCTCCCAGAGGCAACTTATTGTAACGATACTTGGCACAACCTGCTGTCAGGATGACTGTATCTTTAGGCAATGCCTTGGCAAATTCGGTATAATAATCACGTCCCTTCATACGTCCGTCGCAACCTGCCATAACCACAAAGCGACGAATAGCACCGCTCTTCACGGCATCCACCACTTTATCTGCCAGTTGCAACACCTGATTATGGGCAAAGCCACCGATGATTTCTCCACGTTCTATTTCCGTAGGCGGCTGGCATTGCTTGGCTATCTCAATAATTTCGGAGAAGTCTTTTCTACCTTCGGCATCTGCCTGAATGTACTTGCAACCGGGATATCCGGTGGAATTTGTTGTAAACATACGTTCTTTATATTCAGCATTTGCCAACGGAGGGACGATACAGTTTGTTGTAAACAGGATAGGACCATTGAAAGTAGTGAACTCTTCACGCTGCTTCCACCAGGCATTTCCATAGTTGCCTACGAAGTGGGAATACTTCTTGAAAGCAGGATAATAGTGAGCAGGAAGCATTTCGCTATGTGTGTACACGTCGACTCCTGTACCTTCGGTTTGCTTCAATAGTTCTTCCATATCTTTCAGGTCGTGGCCGCTTATCAGGATACCCGGACGCTTCCCTACTCCGATATTTACTTTTGTCATTTCCGGATTGCCATAGCGTTTGGTATTCGCTTTATCCAGTAAAGCCATAGTCTTCACACCGTATTCTCCGGTCTGGAGCACCATCTTTACCCATTCGCCTGCCGGAAGTGATTTTGTGGCAGTGGCGGCCAAAGCATGTTGCATAAAAGTATGGATAGAAGCATCGTCATATCCCAGACGCATGGCATGTTCCAGATATGCCGCCATACCTTTCAGACCATAAGTCATCAATTCTTTCAGGGAGCGCAGGTCTATGTCGGGCTCACGCAGCACACCTACGCTTTCCGCTTTGGAAGCATACTCATCACGTCCACCCTGCCATTGCAGTTCGTCGATTTCAGGCAAGGAAATACCTTTTTCTTTGGCTTCTTCTATTAAACGGTTACGCAATATCATACCTTTATCCACCCTGTTCAGAATGCTTTCATCATCGAAGTTGGCATTTGTAATGGTGCAGAATAAGGCATCCACAACAAAACGGTTCACTTCGGCAGCTACGGGATGTCCTGCGTTACGGAATTCATCAGTAACGACTGATATTCCACGTACCACGAACATCAGCAAATCCATTGCCTTTGCTGTATGACTTTCTTTTCCACACACACCTTTCAAGATACAACCGGTGCCTTTCATTGTCTCCTGGCACTGATAACAAAACATTTTAGCTTCCATCATCTTATTCTTTTTATTTAGTTAAATACTCATGCAAAATTAGGTTGTTCTATAAATGATAATTTACCAGCGTAGCGCTGGAGCAAGGTTCTCCTTCGGCGTGCAAGTAATCTTTCAGACACGGATGACACGGATGACGCGGATTCTTTTTTCCTTCGGTGTGATATGCCGGTATGTATAGCGCAGCTTTAAAAATCCGCGTCATCCGCGTCATCTGCGTCTAAAAGATTAAAGTCCGCCTTATCCGCGTAGTCCGCGTACCCATTCCCTCGCCGCTAAATTATCATTTACCATACTATAAATTAATTGTAATCGGGCATCTATAAAATACATTTGCATTATCTTTGTGCAAAGATGGAGAGTTTATAGCAGGTAAATTGTCACGTATGTTACACCCAATCACAAAAAACTTAAAAAAGAATGGAACCACATATATTATTACAGATGCCATTATTTCGAGGCATAACAGAAGAAACGCTGTTAAAGTTCGTTCTGTTGCACCAACATACCCTTAAATCTTATAAATCGGGAGAGTTTATCGCCATGCAGGGAGATATTTACCGTTCTCTCTATATTCTGTGCAATGGAACAGTGCGTACGCAAATGGTCAGTGCAGAAGGAAAACAACTCACCATAGAGACTCTCCGTGCTCCGAAGCTCCTTGCACCGGCTTTCATCTTCGCCTCCGAAAACCGTTTCCCGGTGAATATCGAAACCCTGGAAACCTCGGAAGTATTGATTCTGAATAAGGATGCTTTTCTGGAGTTCATGCACCAGTACCCGATCATTATGCAGAATTTCCTGAAGTTGATTTCCGACCGGAGCTTATTTCTATCCAAGAAACTGAACGAGTTTGCCTTACAAAGCCTGAAATCCAGATTACTCAATTATGTAAAGATGCATGGAGGTATCGGTTCCCAACAGGAGGTGGCACATATACTTGGGGTAGCCCGTCCGTCATTGGCACGTGCCATATCTGAATTGAGCAATGAGGGCTGCATACAAATAGAAGGAAAAGAAATGTTTATTGACGAGGAGAATTCGAAGAAATACTTTTAATTCTACTTTTTCATCGTATCTTTGTACAACCAACTACCTAATATAATGAGGAAAATAACATTAACCGACAAACATCAGGAATTACTTTTCCAGATTCCGCTGTTTCGTGACCTTCCCCTTAACATCAAGCATTCATTGCTCGACAGGTTGGATATCTCCCTGTACTCGGTAGACAAAAAAGATATCATTGCCACCCAGGGAACACTCTGCAAGAAGTTATATGTATTGTTAGAAGGAAAACTACGGGTAGATATTATTGACGGATTGGGAAATGAAGTCATGATAGAATATATCGTTGCAGCACGTGCATTCGCTACTCCTCATTTATTCAGTTCAGACGGAGTGCTGCCGGCAACCTTTACTGCCATGGAAGACAGTACCCTACTCACTGCCAGTAAAGAGTCCATGTTTAAGCTTATCAGCGAGGAACCTAAAATATTACACAACTTTCTTTGCATCACGGGCAATTGTAATGTCTGCACAGTATCCCGCCTGAAAACCCTATCACGAAAAACAGTGCGTGAACGTTTCGTTGTCTACTTGCTGGAACACAAGAAAAAGAACTCTTCAACAGTCAACATCATTCACAATCAGGCAACCCTTGCCGAATATCTGAATGTAACCCGCCCTGCACTATCAAAGGAAATTAATAAAATGATAAAGGAAGGAATTATAGAGATGGACGGAAAGACAGTCCGTGTTCTGGACGAACCATCATTAGAAAAATACGTATGAGGAAGCTCCCCATACGTATTCTCTTTTATCTATCTTTACCACTTCACAAACAATACTCTCGGATTGATATTTACTGAAACCCATCCCCAGTCTTGCCAGCTTTTATGATTACCGCCTTTCACGACATCCATGGTTTCCGTTCCGCGCATGAAAGAATATCCGGCAGAGAGTTTCACATCTTTCATCACCGACCAGTTAATCTGGTAATCGACTTCCGAGCCTAATGCTTTCTTCAGATTCGGCAATTTCGCCGCTGTTGAGAAATGGTGGTAGTTCAAGTCCATATCCACCTTATCGGAAGCACAGAAACGTACACCCAGACGTTTGTCAAATAACCCGGGAGCATATCCGTTTTTAAAATCGGATGCGTAGAAATAATCCATAGCTCCGTAGAACTTGTGATGTGTGCCATACAGAACATTGAATGCCTTGTACTTGTCACTGTCACCGCTGTCTCCGCTTAGATAATCGGCACTTGCCACTACGGTCCAGGTCTTGTCAATGACATAAGCGGCCTGCAGGCTTGCCATAAAGGCAGATACCTTTTCTGCATTCTGGTTCTTCCCCATCTGGTAGTAGAAAGCACCGTCCACATTCCAGCCATTATCCTTATAAGTAATATAAGTACCCATCGTTTGCAGATAGCGGGTATGGGATTCTTTTGTTGCTGCATCTCCGGTCTCCAGTCCCAGATTCATGAACAGTAAGGATGCATCAAAGGGAGTATAATCAGATTTATAGTGATACCAGAATGTCTGCATATTCTTGTAAGGCTGTGCTCCGGCCTGCACGTAATAGGTACCACCTATCTTAGTCTCGTCATTCTGGTTGAAAGCGAGGATAAGATGCAATTGATTGTTGGGGTCGGCATAGCCCAGTTTCAATGCATCATGATAGCGTCCGGCTATGTTCCAATCCAGTCCGCCCAAAATGCGTTCGTCATCGTACGAAAGGGTCTGACGACCTAATTGTGCAAAGAAGTTTTTACTGAAATTCAGTTTAGCCCATGCCTCATTCATGATGAAACGTCCATTCTTGTCAATCTGCGGATCTTGTCCCCATACCCCCACATGCTGAGCCGAGATTTTCATTTGCAAATCAGAACGCTTGTACTCCATAGAAAGTCGTGCACGGTTATTGATGAATCCTGCAGGTTCCTCTCCTTCGTTACGGGGCATCAGAGCACCATTACGATATTCTGCACGAGGTCTGATCTGGATGGACATTGTAAATTCATTCTCTTTTTCTGTTGTTTGCGTATACGCCATGCTTGGCAAAAGCATGAGAAGCATTGCCCAATAAGTAGTTTTCATAATGATTATCAGTTTAAATTATACGTATGAATGCTGACTCCCTGTGCAGAGGGCAGATAGTTTATGCCGTACCAGCACATTTGCAGCAAAACAAATGATATCAGAAGTAAAATTAAGGCCTTACGGTGTAACAAAGGTTTTCCAAGGCGGAAATGTATATAAATAAGATAGGAGAACCATGTAGCAGCCGCCCATGTCTCTTTCGGGTCCCACGACCAGTAATGTCCCCACGCCTCTTTTGCCCATACAGCCCCCGACAGCATGCCTAATGTCATGAATGCCAATCCTACATAAGTCAGATTATCGCATAGGTCCATCTCCCGGCTGTCAATCGGCTTCTTCTTGAACCAAAGCAGATAAATAGCCATCACGGTAGCCGCACCCAGCATAGCATAGGCAAACATATATACGATGACATGCGGCGTAAACCACGGGCTTTGCAAAGCCGGCATCAAAGTTTTGTTATGTATTTCCGGTTTGAAGATATTGATGCAGATAAATACCAGTGACAGAATAAAACTGAAACTGAGTATCCACTTATACCTCCAACGGCTGTATGTGATGAGTCCTGCCAGTGGAAGAAAGAAAGAGTACCACAGGCGCGTCTCTCCCATGGTCCGCATAGGCGGACGCTCCAGAGAAATCCACATTCCCACAATAAAGCAAAAGAAGATAACAAGTCCTATCAAGGTAAGCCCGCCAATAACATACGGTTTTCTTCCGCGCCAGGCGGCAAAGGCACCGAATCCCCAGAAGTGCAGGGCGGCAATTGAAAACGGTACAAAATAATCCCACGTCATTCAGCGTCCTCCTCTTTTCTTTTTTGTGCGTTAACAAACAGACAGATAGCTCCCAGCACCATCATGATAATACCCGTATAGACAGCAGGCAACCACGGATCACGTACCAGTTCAAACACACTGATATCGCTCCAACGCCCTTTCGTATCATCATAACTCAATTGATAAATATTCCATCCGGCCACATTCAGAGGATGGTTCACTGCAATCGTATCTTCCACCTGTTTGCCGTCTTCCGTGTAAACTTTCACTGTAGAAGCAAAACGCTGCGGCTCGCGTTCCGGCATGATAAGGCTTGTCAACGAATCCAGACGCAATGCTTTATATGGGAAAATAAAACTACCGCAACTTACCCAGCCCTCCTTTGCAATTTTCGTCTTTTGATTGATAGCCTGCAAATAAACGGCATATGTGGCTCCCATCGAATGGAATTCGGTAAACTTCACCGTATCTTCCGTAGCCACAGAAGCCGCCCAGGGAATCGTTTGCCGGATAGTCACCAGCCAATCGGACAGTTGCCCATCCGTTACACCTTCTTCCAGCAACAAATGTTCCGGTGCTTTCTCAGGCAATGTACGTCCTGTTTCATTATCAATCAGCATCAGTTTCGGAGGATACTCGTCAATCGTGAAGTCTTTCAGTTCAATGGCCAGCGGAAGTTCTATCAATTTACCGTGCTCATCCATTGCACGCCATTCGGCATTATCTATCCGGGTAGTCATTTTCAGCCGCTGCATATCGGCATTTCCCAAGGTTGCCGTAATCAAGGCAATGAACAGCCCGGCATGATTCAAAAGGAAAGCAAGCTTCTTCCATCTGAATGGAAATCCAGCACGAAGCGTGGTCAACCCCAGCACAGTCACCATCCAGATATAAAGCAATACAAAAGGCCATGCTGAAAGCATTCGCGAAAAGCCAAGCATATCTGCCGGATGACCGGAAGGGAGCTGACGGATAAGTCCCATCACCACCGTAATGCCCGCCACCCATAAAAGAGAAGAGACAGCTGATGTATAATGACTCATCCAACCGAAGAAATAGACACGTTTGCGCAGGCAATGCATGGCAACTATTCCGGCTATATATAAAACCAGAACAATGATGTTCACCGGATAGGCAAACAGACTCCAATCTATTTCACCGATTGTAATCTGTAGCAGCCATCCCGTCACCAACAGTCCTGCGCCTATCAGGTATCCTTCTTTAAATCCCCACGGTCTGATCCACATATCTCTGTTTTATTTCTGGGCCAGGCGACCGTTAGCTTTCGCTTTTTCCAGCCACGCAGGTACAGTTGTTTTCAAGAATTTCTCTTTAGCAGCTCTTTCCGCATCCATGTCGAGACCAATGTATTGTTGTGCTTTCTCTTTGGTTGAAATATCCGGCATCGGCACATCATCCGTAAAACCATGCTTAGCCAATACTCTTGATACAGCCAGGCGAGCCTGCATAGCCTTATCCAGTCCATGTGAAAGGATACGTTGGATTTCCTGCGGAGCATGGAAAGAACCACCGTGAGAAGCCACACCGAAATCCCAACGCCACTGCGCCTGACGGATAAAGGCAAGTACATCTTTCATCTGATCTTCCGTAGCACCCTTGTCCCATGCAAACTTAGCCTCGATATGAGCCTTAGCGAGTTCCTGTTCCAAACGGTTACGTATTTCGTTAGCCTTACGTTGACGTTCGTATACATTGTTACGCAGTGTTTCTTCACTTTCGCGATGGCAAGTCTGACAAGTACGGTCTATCATCGCCAGCGGGCTTTGAATATGGTGATCGCTGAATTTCACACCACCTTCGCTCTTATAAGGCATGTGGCAATCTGCACATGACACACCTCTCTGACCGTGAATACCCATCTGACAGATTTCATAATCAGGATGCTGCGCTTTCAATATCGGAGCACGGCTCAGTTTATGAATATAGTCATAGAAACCTTCATTATCATAATAAGCCTCCATATCTTCCACAGTAAAGCCTTTATCCCAAGGGAAAGTCAGGTACTTACCATCACCTTTGAAGTAATATTCCACGTGGCACTGCGCACAAACCAGCGAGCGCATTTCCTGCGGAGTAGCTTTCGTAATATCCTTACCCTGGCGTGCAAAAGCCTCGATCAATGCCGGACGGCTGATGTGCAGGTTCATATTTTCCGGTTCGTGGCAATCGGCACATCCGATAGGATTTACAATCTCATCACCCATTGCTCCCCACTTATTATTATAGAATGCATCCACACCGATAGCCTCCATCATACGGGGAACATCCGGACTCTTACATGTCCAGCAGGTAGACGGTTGCGGGCCATCTTCGGGAGTAGCAGGTGCACCCGTACGAAGACTTGCCGTAATATCCTCTATCGCATGCATATGGCCACGCGGAGTCGAATAGTCCTTTGAGAAAGCATATCCTGCCCACAGAACTACCATTTCAGGACGTTGCTCCAATACATCGACTGCAATGTTTCCGTTGAATTCACTCTGGAAATCTGTCTTCGCTGTTTCCGTCCAAGTCTGATATTCACGGGGGAAATCACTTTTGAACACTTCATTACGGGCTTCAATGCCTGTAATAACAGTCCTGCGGTTATTGAACACGCTTTCTAATTCCGCCCGCCTCTCCATCAGTGCGGAAACACATAATCCTAATACAAACACGACTACCATCGAACCACCGAACAGCAGCCAGCCTTGCCATGACTTCAATTTCTTTTCCATAAGTATATTGATTTTATTTCATTATTTCTTAAGCATCTTTTGCAGCCAGTCCGGAACGGGCGATTCGGGATAAGGCACCAGTGCATTGGGAGTAGATGACAACGAATTGCTTCCACCATGCGGCACATCCCGGTGACAATCCCAGCAAGCCTTACCCTCGCCTACCTGAGACATCATATAATCTATTTTTCCGGTTTTCACAAACTCCGTATTCAACTGCGTATGGCAACGAATACAGTTATTCATAATCACCTCTGAACTGGCTTCATGCGCCCTGATAACCTGCGGCTCGCTCTTTGTCAAAAAAGCAGCTACATGCTTCATACCATCCATCCCTTTGAATGTCCATTTCTTAACGGCATTCTCATGAGGAACATGACAATCATTACAAGTGGCATCCCGACTATGTGAACTGTGGAACCATGTAGCGTAGTAAGGTGCCATAATATGACAGTTCACGCACGCCGACGGCTCATCCCCCAAGTAGGTATGCGCCCGCAGCAAATACATGAACAAGCCTCCCCCGCCTACCACAACACCGCAAATTATTATCGCAGCCACTTTCCATTTGTACGAAGGTAAAAACCTGTTTATAAATGACAATTTCTTCATAGGAAATAGTATTTTTCACAAAAGTAGGGGCTTTATTTTAAAAAAAGTGTAATAATGATTACATCTTTTATACAGTCTTGCGCTATCTTTGAAGAATTTCGTTGAGTAATTATCCACCCTCATCCGTATATTCTTTAAACACCTAATGTTATTGATAGAATATGAAAGTACTTAGTTTATTGATATGTCTTCTCTTTTCAGGGATATTACAAGCTCAGGAGGTGAAAATCGCCTTCCAACAGCAATTGCCGAATAGCCATCCACGTTACCTGACAGACAGTAACAGTAAGAGTGAAACCCTGAATCTGATAGAAAAAGAAGATTGGGCAAAAGACGTATTTGAGAAATTGAAAAAGCGAACCGATCTTTATGCTAACCTGACAGACGCCCAACCGGACTGGTTACTTTCGCGCCTTGCCATGTATTGGAAGTCTCATGCTACGGATGTATATATAAAAGGTGAAACCTTCGACCATGCCGGAGGCGAAAAAGCACCGGCACCCACCGTTCGCTATACCGGTACGCGTGGCACATTCGCCACCCACGGACGTCCCCGTCTGGAAGATGTAGTGCCATACGATGACGATGCTGAAGGAAATGTGACATTTTGTAACAATGCCCTGCCCGGCCGCCCCATGGAGAGTGTACATCCTTCTAAAACCGGCCGTAACATCGAAAGCCTGAACCGTGAAATCATGGGTATCGCCCGTGATGCCGCCTTCCTTTACTGGCTTACCGGAGAAGAAAGATATGCAAAACTTGCCGCCGGAATATTCGATACCTATATGACCGGTATCTATTACCGGAATGTTCCTATCGACCTCAACCACGGCCATCAGCAAACGCTGGTAGGAATGAGTTCTTTCGAGGTTATCCACGAAGATATTCTTTATGATATCGTTCCCCTTTACGATTTCCTGTATGACTACCTGAATACCCGGCATACCGACAAGATGGATATATACGCAGGAGCTTTCAAGAAATGGGCGGACAATATCATTGCAAATGGTGTTCCTCACAATAACTGGAACCTGATGCAGGCTCGCTATGTCATGAATATCGGTATGATACTGGAAAACAACAAGCAATATGCCGATGGTAAAGGGCGCGAATATTACATTGATTATGTACTCAACCGTTCCAGTATTCGCCAATGGAGTCTGACTAAATTAGCCGATTATGGCTTCGATCCGAAAACAGGTATCTGGGCCGAATGTCCCGGGTACAGCAATGTAGTACTGAATGACTACACCAGTTTTGCTACTCTCTTCGACCGGAATCTGAATTATGATCTGGTGAAAGCAATGCCGGTTCTTTCTAAAGCGGTAATCGCTACTCCGCAATATTTGTTCCCCAACCGGATGATCTGTGGTTTCGGTGATACCCACCCGGGATATCTGAACACCAATCCTATATCCCGCATGATACGAAACGCGCAGCACAACGGCAAGAAAGAGCAAGAAGAATATTTCACTGCCATGCTGAAATGCTTCCATCCTGATGCGGGAAAAACCAAAGACAACAAAAAAAGTGTCCCCGTTTCCATCAGTTCTTTCTTTGATGAAAAGCCATTGGAACTGAATCCCAATATCGAAGCCGGAAAAATAGAACAATATGTCTCTCCCTTCTTCTATGCACCAAACGTTTCCTGGCTGGTACAACGAAACGGAATGAATCCCCGTAACAGCCTTATGATATCCCTGAATGCCAGTGAAGGAAACCACATGCATGCCAATGGCATATCCATGGAGCTTTATGGTAAGGGATATGTTCTGGCTCCCGATGCCGGAATCGGCCTTTACTTATACAGCGGACTGGACTATCTGGAATATTATTCTCAATTTCCCAGTCATAACACGGTTTGCGTGGATGGCATTTCCAGTTACCCGGTTATGAAAAGTAATCACTCCTTTGATCTTAAATCCAGTTTCCCTGTTTCTTCCGAACCGGGAAAAGCTTTCACTTCCGTAACCTATAGCGATGTTTCTTTCCGTGAACCGGAAAGCCGTGCCGACCAGACCCGCATGATGAGTATCGTCACTACCGGTCCGGAAACCGGTTATTATGTAGATATCTTCCGCAGCCGGAAGGAACGTGGTGGTGATAAAATGCATGATTATTTCTATCATAATCTGGGGCAAACCCTAACACTGACAGGCACAGACGGTGCAGACTTGAATTTGCAACCCACCGAAGAACTGGCCTTTGCCGGTGCTCACCTTTATGCTTATTCTTATATCTATGATAAAAAGTCAGCTACTACCGACAAAGATATAAAAGCTACATTTACCATTGCCATGCCCGACAAGGATGACATTTCAATGAACTTGTGGATGAAAGGAGAAACGGACCGGGAAGTTTTCACCGCCTTGTCTCCCATGACGGAAGGTTTGAGCCGTACCCCGGGGATGCCATATAATATAAAAGAACAACCTACCCTGACATTTGTAGCCCGCCAGAAAGGAGAAGCCTGGAACCGACCATTCGTCGCTATCTATGAGCCCTCATCCGTAAAAGAACCCGGCTGCATTGCCGAAGTAAGCTTCCCCGAAGTAAAAAGTAAAACGGAAAACAGTGCCACCAGCATATGTGTTGTACAAAAAGATGGACGTATAGATTATATCCTGTCATCAGATACCCCCACGGATATCTGCACCAGTGGAAAAATGAGTGCACAAGCCACCTATGCTTTATGGGGAAATAAAAAGGGCGATGACTGTACCTTCTTTTTAGGACATGGCACTTTGCTAAGTACCCCGAATGTAGTTATCAAGGCGGAAACTCCCGCAGAGATATTACTGGAATTCAAGAAAGGGGCATGGTACTACACTGCATCCGCCGATTGCGCCATCAGTATCAAAAAGAAGACGTATAAACTAAAAGCCAATACAGCGGAAATGGAATTGAAGTGAAAACAATAGCATCAAATCCATATCATCTCCGTATCTGATCCGTACCCTGTCCGCAAGCCAATAAGTCAGCAAAGACTCTTCGACTGCCGAATAATCATCCTAAACCCGAATATTTTCGTTCTTTTTCCTTATATTTGCTGTACAGAAACATAATGTATAGAAACGAAAGATACCATATCGTGAAAAACATATCGAAATATATCATCCTGCTATTCCTGCTGTTTGGCTTCCTTCCGGGCTATTCACTCCCCTCTGTCTTCCGGGGACTGTCCGTCACCGAAGGACTTTCCGACTTAGTAGTAAATGCACTTTATAAAGACTCTATTGGCTATGTTTGGATAGGTACCGGTAATTCTTTGGAACGTTTTGACGGCACACGTCTGAAACATTTCCTGATTTCCGGAGCGAATGAAAAAATCAAGCGAGTCAATGCTATCGCCGAAATGGAAGGCAACCAGATATGGATGGGAAACGGCATGGGACTTTGGCGGGTAAATACCGAAAAAGATATTCTCGAACCGATTGCTGCTGAAACTTTACACTATGGCGTCCGGACGCTCCTACCTGATGGGAAAGGTACTTTATATATAGGAAGTGAGGCCGGTCTGTTTATCTATAAAAACGGGAACCTGGAACAAAAGCTCATAGATCCCAATGTCCTTTCAGCCTCTAATATCATCACCGGACTAAGTCTTAGTGAGGATGGCATTCTCTGGATAGCCACCAACGACGGACTTTATTCCCTGACACTTGCCGACAAGAAAATCGTCCCTTATCATAATATAGTAGAAGACAAACATTTTTGCTCTTATAACAATATCACCCGCATCGGCAACGTACTTTATCTGGGTACGATGGGCCAAGGTATTATCAGCTTCGATACACAAACACATAAGTTCAGGCCCTTCATCGATGTAGGATGCAATGTGATATCTTCGCTGTCCGGTGATGGGAAAGATATGTTGTATGTGGGTACGGATGGAAATGGAGTACATTTCATTTCTACCAAACAAATGAAAGTTCTACGCTCTTTGCGCCACGAACCGGGAAAAGACGAAAGTATCCGTTCCAACTCCGTGTACTCCCTTTTAGTGGATCGTGACGGGCTTATCTGGATAGGTTTCTATCAACTGGGATTGGATTACAGTCTGTACCAGAGCGGACTTTTCTCTACTTACAGTTATCTCCCGTATTTTGACTCCAAAGATATGCCTGTACGCAGTATTGCAATTACCGAGCATGAGAAATTAGTCGGCTCCCGCGACGGCCTATTCTACATAAACGAAGAGCAACGACGCTTCAAAAACTTTAAATCTCCTGAATTGCGTTCCAGTATGATCTTCTGTATCTATAAATTTCAGGATAAATATTATATCGGAACCTATGGCGGGGGTATGTACATATTCAATCCTGCTGATCTTACTATTCACGACTTCGAACCTAATGAACCGCAACCTTTCATGCGGGGACAGATTTTCAGTATAAAAGCGGATAACAAAGACCAATTGTGGATAGGTACCTCAATGGGCCTCTATTGTTATAAGGATGGGAAAAGAATCAAGCAATATACCAGTGCCAACTCCAAATTACCCGAAGGGAATGTTTACGAAATCTATTTCGACTCCACACATAAAGGATGGATTTGTACAGAGAATGGCATGTGCATCTGGGACCCCTCTTCTGAAAGTCTGAAAACCGACATCTTCCCGGAAAACTTTATTCATAAAGAAAAGATCAGAGTTGTATATGAAGACTCCGACCATAATCTTTATTTCCTGCCGGACAAAGGAAGTATGTGTATATCCGATCTCTCCATGAGCCGTTTCAGAAGGCTACAACCTGATACACAACTGGAAGGAAAAGATGGTATGTTTATTCTGGAAGATGAAGAAAAATGGCTCTGGATAGGAACCAATAACGGACTCTACCGCTACGACAAGAAAGAAACTTTTATTCCTTATAATTTCATTGATGGTATTCCCAGTTCTATTTTCACACTGTGCCCTCCCGTACAGGATCAACAGGGAAATATATGGATGGGAAATTCCAAAGGGCTGATTTATATGAACTTCAAGCAAAATAATCAGATGAAAAGATACACTTATCCGCTGACGATTACAGATATTTACGTCAACGGAAAGAAATCGCTTCATCCTGTTGTTGAGAGTGGGAAAATCCCTGAAATACAACTTGAATCCTCCCAAAACAACCTGACATTTCACTTCTCCGGTTTTACCTATACCGAACCGGCTTATATGACTTATGAATACAAATTGGAAGGTGAAGATGAGGACTGGCAGATATTGACCGGAAAGTCGGAAATTACTTATTATGATTTGTCATCCGGAAACTATCTTTTCAAGCTACGCTATATCGGAAATCCAGATTCTGAAGTACGTACCGCCGTCCACATTGCCTATCCTGTAGAAACGTGGAGCATCATCGCCGTTTCCATTGCTTTAGCTTTTATCGGCTATATTTACTATCAGCGGAAAAGAAAAGCAAGGCAAACGAAAAATATTCAAATCCAGCTTCCGGAAGATGTGCAAGAACCCGAAAAGCAAGAAAAGACAGTAGAATTGAAATATAAGACCAATAAGATAAGCACGGAAGAATGTCAGCGCCTGACAGAAAAGCTGGAGGCTCTGATGCATCGTGATAAGCCATATACGAACCCGGATCTGAAAATTGCCGATCTGGCAACCATGCTCGGCAGGTCAGCACATACTTTATCTTATCTGTTCAATCAACATCTGAACCGTAATTATTACGATTACATCAATGATTACCGTATTGAGGAGTTCAAGCGTCTTATCAACGAAGACGAATATTCCAAATATACACTGGGAGCACTTGCCGAACTCTGTGGTTTTAGCTCACGCGCCTCCTTCTTCCGCTATTTCAAGAAGGCTACCGGCATCACTCCCAATGAATATATCCGGAGCATCGGAAAGAATAACGACGAATAATCTATAGCATTTAAGATATACTCCATCATTTTCTGCACTTATCTTTCAGAATATCGAAAGATAAGTGCATTTTTATTGCAATAAACAGCAAGAATATTCTGTCCAACTTACCTCCGGAGTCTCAAATTATTAGTTGATACTACGAGTCTCAAATTCTTAAGTCACTATATTACAACAAATTAATTAGTTTTCAGTCTAAGTTAATGAGATGAGATTTGTTAAGCACTATAAAAAATTGTTTTCCGTTTTTTACCTTTTATATTTGCAATCGTAAAGCTAACGTAAAACGTAACCAAAGTCTGAAGCATGGAAAACAAAAAGATGACATCCGTTCAATTGATAGCTGACTCTTATACGAGTTACCACCGCTCCGTCTATCTCTATATATGTTATAGGATAAACAATAAAGAGGAAGCTGAAGACATAGCCCAAGATGTATTTCTGCGTTTAATGGACTATAAGCAAATGCTCCGTCCGGATACCGTAAAGTTTTTCATTTACACCATATCCCGCAATCTGGTGAACGATTACCTGCGCCGTCACTATAAGAAGCAAGAAATAACATCTTATATATATGATCATGCAACGACCTGTACCAATGAAACGGAAAACCAGATTGTTGCCAATGATTTACTGGCTTGTGAGAAGCGCAAATTGCGCACTCTTCCGGAACAACGCAGAAAGATTTATATCATGAGCCGTTTTGAAGATAAATCCTCATCGGAAATTTCCGCCAAATTGAACCTTTCACGCCGTACGGTCGAAAACCATTTGTTTATCAGCCGGAAAGAAATACGTGAATATATGAAACAATGTATCTAATTAGAGTACAATAGAAATAATAGTGTTAATTTTAAATTTATAAATTATGAAGAATGAATTTCTGAAATTCTCATCGAAAAGAATTTTATTCTCAGCAGCAATGGCATCTGCGCTCTGTGTAGGTAGCCCGCAGCAGGCTTTTGCCAATGTAAATGAGGTACAAGCCATTATGCAGGCCGGTACAGTAAAAGGTACCGTAGTGGATGCTACCGGTGAACCCATCATTGGTGCCAACATTATGGTGAAAGGCACCACGAACGGTTGCATTACCGACATTGACGGTAATTTCAGTCTGAGTAATGCAAAAGGGACTTTAGTGGTTTCATTTATAGGCTATAAGTCACAGGAGATTGTGGTAAAAGGAAATGAAACCAATCTGAAAGTGGTTCTGGCAGAAGATTCGGAAATGCTGGACGAAGTGGTAGTTGTGGGTTACGGTACACAAAAAAAAGCTACAATGACTGGTTCGGTAACAGTGGTGAATCAGAAGATGTTAGAGAATAAAGGAACAATGTCCAGTCCTGTACAGGCATTGCAAGGACAGGTTCCCGGTGTCATTATCACGCGTAATTCTACAGCCCCGGGCGATGAAAGCTGGAACATGAGTCTGCGCGGTGCAGTTTCAAAAAACACTACCAGTCCATTAGTCATTATCGACGGCGTGGAATATGAAAGCGTAAACGAATTGCGTTTGTTGAATCCCTCTGATATTGAATCTATCAACTTCTTGAAAGATGCTTCAGCTTCCATCTACGGTAGCAAAGCTGCTGGTGGTGTAGTATTGGTAACTACCAAGAAAGCCCAGGCAGGCAAAGTGCAGGTAGACTATAGCGGTTCGGTAACAAGTAAGTTTATCGGTCTGTCTCCTCATCTGATGAGTCTGGAACAATGGGCTTCCTCCGTGATAGATGCACGTACCAATGACGGTTACGGTGACGATGATACCTGGATGCGTTATGCAAAACTAGCATTGGCGTATAAAAATCAGTATATCAATCTTGACCATACAACAAATCCCTTTGGTAATGCCTTCACAGACGTAGCAGACTTTGTATTTTTCGATACCAACTGGCAGGATATCATGTGGGGAACAGCTGCTTCCACGCAACACGAACTTGCTATAGCTGGTGGTTCGGATGCCTCAAAATACCGTTTGTCTTTAGGCTATATGTATGATGACAGTAACTTGAAGTGGGGTAACAACAATAATAATCGTTATAACCTGCGCTTGACAAATACCTTTAAACTGTCCAACCGCGCTTCTATTGAGTCAGTGATAGCCTACAACCGTCAGGATCAAGTGGCACCTACACAAATTGGTTCGGCATTGACCACCAACTCACAGCAACCGGGTTTCCCATCTGCTACTGCTAATGGCAAGCCTTATGCATGGGGAACATGGGGCGCACCCAACTGGTATTGTGAATTGGGTGGTGACAACAAACTGAAAGTATCTGCTATCAACATCAGCGAGACATTCAGATACTCCATCCTGAAAGATCTGACTGCTTCAGTAACGGCCGGTTATAATACATCGACAGCCATCCGTGATAAACAAAGTAAAGCTATTGATTGGTATAACTATGCAGGTGACCGCGTGGTTCGTAGCAATCCGACCGAAGACAAGAGCTCGTATTCCAAATCCAATTCACGTACCGACTTTTACTCATTGTCCGGACACATCGACTGGTCGCATATCTTTGCCGATGTTCACGATGTAAAAGTGATGGTGGGATCGCAATATAACCTAAAAGAATATGAAGGCACTTTCCTCTATACAGAAGGTATACTACCCTCATTGGAAATTCCTAATAGCACAAAAGATGTTGTTTACCTGAAGAACGGTGACGACAAATCAACCAAATGGCAAGAGGCAGTAATGTCTTACTTTGGTCGTATCAACTACAATTATCGTTCTAAATACATGTTGGAAGCACAGGGACGTTACGATGGTTCTTCCAAATTCCAGCCCGAAAACCGTTGGGTATTCTATTGGGGTACTTCTGCCGGATGGAGAATTTCAGAAGAAGCATTCATGAAGAATCTGACATTTGTAGACGAACTAAAGCTGAGAGCTTCTTACGGTAGCGTAGGTAATCAGAGTGGCGTTGACCGCTATGACGGTGCACAGTTATACAACTTCACCCCCAGTGGTGGTGCATTGATAGGTAATGGAAAAATCTCTTATGTAGATACTAACGGTAAGTTGCCGAGTACCGACCGTACATGGGAACGCATCCATAACTACAATATTGGTCTTGATTTCGGATTCTTGCGCAACCGCCTGACGGGTACGGCAGAAATCTTCTGGAAGAAGAGTGACAATATGTTGATCGACGTAATCTACCCGGGTATTTTAGGTGACAAAGCTCCCACGGCAAACTACGGTGCATTCAAGGCACACGGTTGGGAAGGTATGATCAACTGGTCGGATAAGATTGGAAAAGTAAACTATCATATCGGCGGTACTTTTACCTACACCACCAACGAATTAGTGGATAACGGTGGCAGTGGAGCCATCAAAGCAGGTGTACGCTCCGACCGTGAAGGATATCCTCTGAATTCTGTATTCGGTCTCCGTTACTGTGGCAAGATCCAGACAGAAGAACAACTGAAAAAGTATGTGGATAAGTACAAAAACACCAGCACCATCGGTACACTCAACAATCTGCGCCTTGGCGATAACATGTTCGAAGATGTGAATAAGGATGGCAAACTGACAGAAGAAGATTTGGTATATCTGGGTACAGACGATCCTAAAGTACAATTCTCTATCAATGCAGGTCTGGAGTGGAATAGTTTTGACCTTGCCATCGTTTTCCAGGGAGCAGGCAAACGTACTATCTGGCGTGAGGAAAGTACATGGAGGATTCCGATGCGTGCCGTTTATCTGAACACGAGCGATCAGCACATAGGCAACACATGGTCTCCGGATAATCCGGGTGCATTCTTCCCTGCGCTGACCAACCAGTCCGAACTTAACAACTACAACTACCAATGCTCTTCATGGTCGGTAGAAGACGGAGCATATTTGCGCTTGAAAAATGTAACTCTGGGTTATTCACTTCCGGCTTCTCTGCTTGCCAAAACAAAAATATTAAGTAAGGCGCGCGTATATGTAACAGGTAGCGATTTGTGGGAACACAGCAAAATTAATGATGGATGGGATCCGGAAGCAAATCGTAAAGTGGACAACTCCAAGCGATATCCTTTCCTGCGCACTGTAACTTTTGGATTGAATTTAACCTTTTAATTGAAGACAAAAATGAAAAAATATACAATTAAATCTATTTTGATACTGGCAATAGGATGTATGTTACATTCCTGTCTCGACCTGGATCCGAAAGACCAGATTGCCGATGGTAACTATTGGCAGACTGCTACAGACTTCAAGTTATTCTCCAATCAGTTCTATGGCTGGACACGCGATTTTAAAAACAGCGTCTACGATGCCCCCCACTCCGATAAGCGTTCTGACCTTATCATGGATAAAGGCAGTAAAAATGTATTTGCTAACGGAACCAACAGCATACCGGCTTCCGACGGCAACTACACCGATGCTTACAATCGCATCCGTCGTACAAATATCCTCTTACAGAAAGCAGAGAGTTTTGCAAATCAGAGTGACATCGCACAATATATCGGTGAAGCCAAGTTTTTCCGCGCTTACTGCTACTTTGACCTGTTACAGCTTTTTGGAAATGTCATAGTAGTCACTACACCGATTGATGTTACTGCTCCCGAAATGCAAGCAGCACGCAACGACCGCAGCGAAGTAGCCGACCTCATCATTCAGGATCTGAAAGATGCCGCCGAATTACTTCCCGTCACTTCCACAGTGGAAAAAGGACGTGTAGGTCGCGAAGGCGCCTGGGCAATGCTTTCCCGTGTAGCACTCTACGAAGGTACATGGCAAAAGTTCCGTGGTAACACAGCTCGTGGCAAAGACTTGTTGGACATTGCGGCAAATGCAGCAAAGGAAGTGATCAACACTAAAAACTTCTCACTGTTTGCACCTGCTATCTTAGGCGACAGTGCACAGAAGTATATGTTTATCCTGGAAGATACGAAGTGTAACCCTGCCGGATTACAGAAAAGCGCCAATACGGAGTATATTTTCTCCCGCCGTCATGACGAAGCGTTGGCTCCTATCGGTGTAAATATCACAAAAGAGTGTTTGGCAAATGCCCAAATGATCTCTCACAAATTTGCTGCAATGTATCTCTGCCAGGATGGACTCCCCATTGAAAAATCGGAAGTATATAAAGGAGACCTGAAGATTTTGGACGAATATCTGAACAGAGATAACCGTATGATTTATACCCTCTGCAAACCTTATGAATATTTTTGGAGTAACCTGAATTCACGCGTTAACTGGACAGGTGATGCCGTTGACCGCGCCTCAGCTTCCATCAAAGGATTGGTACCTACCGGAGGAAGTGGTTATAACAATCAGAAATGGGCTTGCGAACGCTATGTGAACGATACCTATGAAAGCTACGACTACCCCATCATCCGCTACGCAGAAGTTCTGTTGAACTATGCAGAAGCCGTATTCGAACGGGATGGAGCTATCTCTGACGAGGATCTGAATCTATCTCTCAACTTGGTTCGTTGCCGCATCAACGCCAAAATGCCTAAACTAACCAATGCATTTGCCAGCACTCACGATCTGGATATGAGAACTGAAATTCGCCGCGAACGTACCATTGAATTATTCAACGAAGGTTTCCGTATAGACGACCTGAAACGTTGGAAGACAGCTGAAACGGAAATGCCGCAAGATTTTCTGGGTATCAGATGGACAGGTACAGAGTTCCAGAACAAATGGCCGGGCGTTACCAATGAAAGAAACAGCGACGGTTTCATCATCCTGGAGTCAGGACGTAAATGGGAAGATAAGCACTATCTTTACCCATTACCTACCGACCAGTTGCAGTTGAACCCGAACCTGAAACAGAACCCGGGTTGGGGAGAATAAATCAATGTTTTTCATTCATAAAAAGAAGATAACAACATGAAGAATAGAAATTCTATATATCAAGGCTTGAGCCGGGCATCCATTGGGATGCTGGCGGCCTGCATGACTCTGACTGCATGTGATAAGGATCAAGAATTTACTCCTGCCATGCCCGAAGCCAAACTGATTAACGGCATCACGTTTAAAGTCAGTGAAAACCTGCCGCTTGCCATTGGCATGGACTCTACTATTGTTTTTGCGATTGATGCTCCCGAAGAACTGGAAGATCGTTCCATTATCTGGAAGTCAACCGATGAAACTGTTGCCAAAGTTTCGCAGCAAGGTACTATTACCGGTATAGCCGAAGGTACGGCTATCATTAGTGTGACTCCCGCTATAGGTTTCGGTCCATCAGCCTCAGTGACGGTCAATGTAATACCCGAAATCATAAAGGCTACCGATATGACGTTGGTCAATCCGAAAGAGGGAGAAGATATTTATGAGACAGACCGAATTCAGTTGGAGGCATCCATCCTTCCGGCTAATCATACCTACTCTTATCTGACATGGGCAAGCAGTAACCCAAGCATCGCTACAGTATCAGAAAATGGCCTGGTAAACTGTCTGACGCCGGGCAAGGCAATCATTACAGCTTACACACACGACCGTAGTGGTGTATCTGCTTCTTATGAGCTGAATATCAAAGAGTACATTCCGGTAGAAAGTGTCTCTATCTCTGCTTTGACAGAACCGCTTTGTATCTCTCGCGGCCCGGTTCAGCTGGATGTTGCTTACACACCGGCCAACGCTACCACAGGTTCAGTAGACTGGACTTCAAGTGACGAAAACATTGCTACGGTAGATTTGGGTATTGTAACACCGAAGGGTTTCGGAACTGCTACTATTACGGCAACTTGTAAGGCAACAGGTCAGACGGCTTCCGTATCTGTAACCGTAGAAAGCGGTTGGGTCATTTGGGATGGCCAGAATAATTTCGATGGCTGGAAAATCGGACAGAATTATTCAAGCTATGTGATAGAAAATGGTAAAATGGTGGTTACAGCCGGTGCTCAAAACGCTACTATGAGACGTGCGGACTTGAGTTTCAAAAATGTCCCCATAAACCTTGATTTCTCCAACTATCCGATACTTGCCATGCGTTCCACACTGCCTGTCGGCGGAAAAGGAATCGGGCAAGGTGGTGCTTACACACTGGACATGGTGACTAAGTCCGGAAATGCCGGTAAAGCTCACGTTGGAGAGCTTCTGAGTGACGGTACGAATCTGATATATTATGATATACCATCAATTAATGCGGCATTAGGCAATGGTGTGGTAGAAGCCAATACTTTCCAGATCAAGGTGGCAGACATTTACAATGAGAACCTGCCTACCGGTCAATATACGGTTTACTGGATTCGCACATTCAAGAGCATAGCCGAAGCAAAAGCCTTTGCTGAAGCTGAAATATCAGCCGGAAACTAAAATATAACTCTAAAGAATACTCACAATGAAAAAGAATTTAATATTCGCATTAGGTCTCTCACTGATAACAGGCTTCACAGCCTGTTCCAGTGAAATCGAAGACGGAACGACAGATATCGACAGTTGGGAGATGCCTTATGAAGAAGTGGTCGCCAAATACACCTATACTCATCCTTGCGCCATGTTCAACGAGGCCGACTTTACACGTGTGAAGACAATGCTCGATAACGGAAGCGCACCACAGGCGGTAAAGGATGAATTCAATCTGCTGAAGAGCAGTCAGTTTACAAATGTTACTTACACCCCTTCACCTACCGAAAAGATAGTGCGTGGTGATGCTACGGGAACAGGGACTACTGAAAACAGCAACAATGCAATGCGCGATGCCGCCGCTGCCTATCAGCTATCATTATTATGGAAACTGACTGGCGATACCAAGTATGCCGATACTTCCATCAAAATCCTGAATGCTTGGGCAAAGGTCTGCAAGGAGGTAACTTCAAACGACTCCAACCACATGCTTGCCGCAGGTGCACAAGGTTATACTTTTGCCAATGCAGGTGAAATAATGTCAACCTATAGCGGTTGGGCAGCCAACGATTTGACCGCTTTTAAGAAATGGATGAAAGATGTATTTGCTCCTAAAAACCTGGATTTCATGAAGCGCCATCAAGGTACTTGCAGCGATCACTACTGGTCTAATTGGGATTTGGTAAATATGTGTTCTTACTTCGCCATCGGAATCCTGAATGAAGACGACGAAATGGTGAACTTTGTGGTGAACTACTTCTACAATGGAGTAGGCAACGGATATATTGGCAAACTCATTCAGGGCACCTTCTCCGATCCTCTGGGTAGCGGTGAAGAGATAGCCCAAAACCAGGAGAGCGGCCGTGACCAGGGACACGCCATGATGTCAATAGCTGTAACAGCTAATCTTTGTCAAATGGCCTACACTCTTTTCCAGTACAATCCAGCAGTTACCCAACTCGACTTCTTTGCTGCAAAAGATAACGCAATAATGAAAATGGGTGAATATACAGCCCTCTTCAATCTACGTAATGGCTCCGACCAACTAAATGCCGCCGGTTCCTGGCTGGCAACCAAAGAGCAGATGCCGTTCAACCGCTATGAATATTGCGTTGATTGCAGTTGCGCCGACAAGAACCACGGTGCCATACATACAGCCGTAGCTGATGATAATGGCCGTGGCAACCTCCGTCCGGGATGGGAAATTCTCTTCAATCACTACGCCAAAGTGAAGAAGTTGGGCAGTGGCTACAAGTACGCCAAGATGGCTGCTGACAAAATGCGTCCCGAAGGTGGTGTGGACGGTGGAAGCCGTTACGGCACAAACAGTGGCGCTTTCGACCAATTGGGCTGGGGAACATTAATGCTGTATCGCGAATAATTCCATATTAGGATTGATAAAAAAACAGGGTAGTTTCAAATTTTCGAAACTACTCTGTTTTTTTATGCTCATTTAGGTAGACCGCAAGAACTACATAACCTCCTCAAACAGATATTTTTCATTTATAGACATTAACAGATACATTTTTTTACTAAATTTGCATACCACAAAGAAAAAAAAATGCCTATGGCCTTAAGAAAACACATATTAGTCTTCTTAATATTTTTTATTGGAGTATTCCATATCTTCGCGTCAGATGCTAATTACACAATATATAGTATCGGAAACGAAGGAACGACATGCAAATTTGAAGACACTCGTGTCAACTGCATTTATAAAGATTCAGATGGATTCATCTGGATCGGTACGGGGCTTACCGTTGAACGAATAAACGGACAATACACCTTACCCTATCATTTTACGGAAAAGCAAGAAGGAATAACCCCTTCCCCTTTTTTGGTTAATGCACTCATAGAAAACCACAAACATGATTTTTGGGTAGGTACAGTGCAAGGACTTTGGCACATGAATCACAATAATTTCACTTTAGAGCGAATGTTTGCCAAAGAAATAAATTTCTCTGTTCAGAAATTAGCAAAAGATGAAGAGAATCGGCTTTACATAGGAACAGTGAACGGTCTCTATATTTATGACGGGAAAGAATTACGGCATATCATGATCAACGAAAAAAACATTCTTTCCATAAATAATCGGATTCTGGATATCGTAGTACAAAGTCCTAATTCTGTCTGGCTACTGACTACCAATGGAATTGTTCTTTGTGATGCCAAATCCGGAGCACTTAAGCAATATTCTTCCTCCCTCTCCTCTTGCGGACAATTCAAATGTTTCATTAAAGTAAAAGATAAATTATATATCGGTACGGAAAAAGGAGGTCTTTTAACTTTTGACCTACTGCATCAAACGTTTGCTCCTTATTGGAACGACATTAAAGTTCCAGTAACAAACCTCACTTATGAAAAAGGGATTTTAGGAGTTGCCACTTCCGGACAAGGCATTTACCTGCTGTCACTGACCAATGGGAAAAGCATATACTCTGCCATTTGCGGAACAGAACCGGGACAAGATCTCCTGTCCAATAATATATCTTCTATATTACTATCCCAAGGAGATGTATGGTGCGGAACAGGCTATTATCTGGGACTGAATTTATTAAGAAAAAGAAACGAAGCTTTCAGGCGATACGACAAAGGACTCTTCAAATCAAAAGACATCTCGGTACGCAGCCATCTCTCCACAAAAGACTATCGCTTCATCGGCACACGCGAAGGTTTCTATTACGTAAACGAACAGAACGAAAAAATACACTATGTAAATGTTCAGAATGACAAGAGTGGTAAACTGCGTTCCAATCTCATATTCTCTTTTTATGAATATGGAGGTGAGATTTTAATCGGGACCTGTGCCGGTGGTCTATCTGCTTTTGATCCTCGGACAGGCACATTCAATGAAACACCTCTGACACGTACCTGCGTATCGAATGATATCTTCATGTTTCTGGAAGATGAAAACAATAAATTATGGCTGGCAACTTCCGACGGCCTCTATTCTTATGACAAACAAACTCAAACTGTAAAAGAATACAATGCATCGAACAGTAATATGCCAGGTAATATTGTATACGGCATTTATCAGGATTCATCCAAACGCTTTTGGGTGGGTACAGATAAAGGATTGGCCATTCTGGATAGCACAGGTAAATGTACCCAAAATATTCTGCCCGAAGCTTTCAGAAAAGAAGCTATCCGTTATATATATGAAGGAAGAGATGGTACACTCTTTTTTGGCCAGCTAAACAACCGTCTTTTCATATCCGATAAATCATTAAATCATTTCCGGTATCTCTCACCGATTTGCCCCTGTATCGTACAAGACGATCAGGGATATTATTGGCTGGGACAATGGGATGGTCTACTGCGGGTCAATGAGAAACTGGATCGTTTTACTTTCTTTCCAGCTATAAATGATCTTGCCGCCAATGCAGGGCCGCCCATCTCAAAAGACAAGAACGGGTTATTATGGGTATGTGGCATAAAAGGGCTTTTTATGGTAAATCCATTAGCAGAGTTTACTCCCTCACCAATACGAATTACGGAAATGCAGGTAAATGGTAAACTGTATGCCAATGATTATAAACTAAGTGCCGATTCTGTTATTAAACTAAAATCCAATGAAAATACCATAACTTTCCGGTTTACATCCTTAGGATATGAAAGTCCGGAACTCATTAAATATGAGTATATGCTGGAAGGAAAAGATTCTATCTGGATAGAACTGGCAAATGAAGATAAGGTTTCTTATTTTAATCTGCCGGCGGGCAACTATGTTTTTCAGATTCGTAAATTTCTAGATCTGGAATCCGTTAACCGTGTGTCATTCAGCATCAAGCAAGATCGGTCATGGTTAACTTACGCTACTATTACAGGAATCTTGCTGATAGCAATATTCATCTTCGTATTCAGAAAAAGAAAAACTATAGTGAGTGCTACGACACCGGTTGAATCGGTAAATCTCGACCAGCCAGAAACTAAGATTCCGGCATCATCTACTGAAAGCTACGTGAAACTAAGTGATGAAGAAGCCGGAGACGTCATTCATACATTAAAGAAATATATGCAGGATCAGCAGCCCTATCTGAATGTCGATTTAAAACAATCAGATGTTGCTGCCGCCATTGGCTATCCCACTTACCTCCTGTCCGCTGTATTCACCCACTATCTCAAAATGGGATATTACGATTTCGTCAATAGTTACCGTGTTGAGAAATTTAAGCAGGCCATCAGTGAAGGACAACATAAAAAATATACGCTGGTAACCTTAGCCGAGAAATGCGGTTTCAAGTCAAAAGCTTCTTTTTTCCGTGCCTTCAAGAAGTTTACAGGTACAACCCCCAACGAATATATTCAGCAATACGATAAAGAATAACTCTCCTTTCTATTTCCGGTCGGTATCACTCATTTGTGATACCGACATATCAACCTGATAATCAATAGTATTATATTCAAATAGTATCTTCCATAAGTTTGATACAGATTCCATGTTTTTTTAGTTTTTACTCTGTTTACAGTTATCTATTTTTGCATTGTACTTCTTGACAAAAGAAATACTATAAACAGAAAAATGTGAAACCAAAAATCGAAAGCATGGAAGACATAAAAGTAACATCGCCCTGCCTCATCACCAGTTCCTACAAAGAACATTATAATTCGGTATGTTCTTATATTAATTATAGGATTAATAATTGGGAAACAGCAAAGGACTTATCTCAGGATGTATTTCTGCGTCTTATTGACTATAAACAAATGCTTCGTCCGGATACTGTGAAATTCTTCATTTTCACGATAGCCCGTAATTTACTAACCGATTATCTGCGCCGCTACTATAAGAAACAAGAAATTACTTCTTATCTGTACGATCATGCAGTTACTTATACGAACGAAACGGAAAGCCATGTAATCGCCAAAGAACTATCCCTTCTGGAGAGACATAAATTGGAAACTCTCACCGCTCAACGCAAAAAAATATATGTAATGAGTCGTTTTGATGAAAAGTCAATCTCCGAAATATCCACTGAATTAAGCATTTCCCCCCGTACGGTCGAGAATCACCTATTCGTCAGCCGCAGAGAGATACGCGAATTCATCAAGCAATGTATCTAATTAGATAATATACAATAGTGTTAATTTTAAATTTATAGTTTATGAAGAAAGATTTTCTAAAGTTTCCGTTAAGGAAAGCCCTTTTCTCTACGGTGATTTTATTCTCTTTATCTGCCATATTCAGCTCCTGTGGAGATGATGTGGAAGGTAGAATTTCAGTTAACAATGCAGCTCCGGAGAAAGTTACAAATGTGAAAACAGAAGCCGGCCCCGGTGAAGTGTACCTGACATGGACCAATCCTACTAATGAAAGTTTTATGTATACTAAAATAGAATACACAACTTCGAAAGGTGAGAAAAAATACCAGCTCATTTCTAAGGAAAATGCAGACAATGGGGTTGCCAAAGCAACAGTCAGTGGTTTTGCCAATACAGATCCGGTTACATTCTCCATCTTTTCCTGCTCCGTCAAAGGTAACAACAAAGGTGCTGTAGAAGTAACAGCCGAACCTGATACACCTGCTTTTGCCGTAGTGGCCGAAACCGTAGAAATCGAAACTCAACCGGGAGGGGTAAACGTAAGCTGGAATAACGAATCAGTAGCTCCGGTTTATGTAGTGCTCGACTATTATTCGAAAAGTACACCTTCGAAAACCGGAAGTACCAAAATTTTGGCTGCTGCCGGCAGTAAGGAGAAACGTTTTGTACCTCTTACTTACGAAACAGTGAATTACTTCTCGGGTGAAGATTGTGTTATCAATGTCACTACACAAGATGCGGAAGAGAATGCTTCCGAAGTGTTCCCCTTCGAAGTAGCGGTAGGCACTATGGAGAAATTACCCAAAGCAGATTGGAAATTTCCTGATTACAATGATTCCTCCAACGATGGCACAATTGGTTATAGTTCGCAAGAAACGGTAGGTGAAGGCGCCGTTAACGGACGTGTAATAACCATGCTTGATAATGATCCCGCCACTTTCTGGCACACTGCATGGAAAACGTCATCAGCTTATCCGCACTTCTTTATTATTGACATGGGAAAGGATTACCAGATCAGTCATATGGACATCAGAAGACGTCTTGGAAACAACGGAACTCATAAGGGACAAACTTTCTACACTTGTTCCAATGCAGCAGCTGTAGATAAAAATAAACCGGACAGCTGGGGTTGGGAAGAACAAGGACATTATTCATTTGATCCGAATACAGATACCCCTCAATTATTCCGTTTCCCATCACCTGCTACAGCCCGTTATGTCAAAGTTTCTTTTGCTGAAAGTGATAAAGGTTCAAGCAATTTCGTGATGATTTCCGAGGTGAATGTGTTCAGCCCGGAAAAATAAATCTAATACTGAAAACATTAAATTTTATGATATGAGAAAGAAATTTATATTTGCGGCAGCTCTATGCCTGACGACGTTATCTCTCACAGATAATATCAATGCAGCCGTACAAATTACGCAGGAAGTACAACAAGACGGACGGACCATACGTGGTACAGTCATTGATAACACCGGAGAGCCTGTTATTGGTGCAAACGTTACCATAAAAGGTACAACGAATGGTGTAATAACCGATATAGACGGTAATTTCATTTTAAATAATGCCAAAGGCACATTGGTTGTTTCCTTCGTCGGCTACAAAACTCAGGAAATTCCTATAACAAATAAAACTACTATCAATGTCACACTACAGGAAGATTCTGAATTATTGGACGAAGTAGTGGTCGTGGGTTATGGAACACAGAAAAAGGCATCATTAACCTCCGCTATTACCCAGATTAAAGGTGAAGAAGCGTTTGCCAACAAAGGTATCTCCAATGCTACAGTTGCCTTGCAGGGTGAAGTTCCGGGTTTGGTGATCACCCGTACTTCCAGCCGTCCAGGTAGTGAAAATGCAGCCATGAAAATACGTGGTGATATATCCATCAACGGTAACTCCAGTCCGCTGATCATCATTGATGGTATGTCCGGTTCTTTGGACGAACTGAATGCTATGAACCCTAATGACATTGAGAATATCTCCGTTCTGAAAGATGCTTCCGCTGCTATCTACGGTGCCCGTTCAGCGGCAGGAGTCGTGCTGGTAACGACTAAACGCGGTAAGAAAGGTAAGGCGCAAATAGCTTATAGCGGTTCTATCAGCCGTACTACAAATGGTATTCAGCCTCCCCTCACCGATAACAGACAATGGCTGGACATGTTCTTTGAAGCACAATACTGGGATGCCAATTACGGTACTCCGGGAATGCTAGATCCACGCCAGACCTATCAAAATGTAAATTATTGGATTCTTGGTGGTGGAAAAGCTACTGCCTGGAATCCGGAAACAGGCAAGTGGGAAGATGATCCGACGATTATCGATCCCAATACAGGTGCAATCATGTCGTATGGTGGTTCAAACCTGTTTGATGCACTCAGAGCAGGAAAAGTGGTTACAATAGCGGATGGAAGTAAAATCAAACGCTGGGATCCCAATGTTTATATGGAAGATTACCTGTATGGTCAGGCCACTTCGCATAAACATACGGTAACAATTTCCGGAGCAGATGACAAATTCAATTATTACGCTTCATTGGGTTTTTCAGACAGCCAGTCACAACTAAAAGTGGCGGACGATGGCGAAAAGAAATATAGTGCACGCCTGAATGCTGATTACCAAGCCAATGAACTGTTAAAATTCTCCACGAGCATGGCTTATGAAAAGCGTGATATTTCCACCCCCTCTACCGATGTAGGTACCGGCTGGATGGACCCCTGGCTCTGGCCTATACTCAATATGAATGGTGATCCTTATGATACATTCAGTGGTAGCCGTAATCCGATCGGAGGTCTTCTGTATGGTGGTCGTATCGACAATTCACTGACTACCTTCCGTGGAGACATGAAGATCACACTTGATTTGTCGAAATGGGTAAAAGGATTATCCCTGGTAGCATCCGGCAACTACAAGTTGGCACAAAGGAATAAGACAGAGGTAAAGAATGAGGTAACCTATTATGATTGGATCGGTACGGTAAACGGTAGCAAAAACGGTCCGGGTTCGTTAAACGAAAGCGTCGAAAAATGGGAAAATGTTACTTTGGGTGGCTTTGCCAATTATGAACGGACATTTGCAAATGTACACAGTATTTCCGCCATGATCGGTATGACTGCTGAACAAGAAACATCCAAGAAAGTAGTTGCTGCACGCAACATGGGGCCCATGTATCCGGGCTCCGGTTTAACGGACTTAAATGTGTGGATTACAGGCGACAATAACACAGCAGAAGGCGGACAGGGTTCCTGGGGATTCGTATCCTATATGGGACGTCTGAACTATATCTATGATGACAAATATTCAGTCGAAGTATTAGGGCGCCGGGACGGTTCTTCCAAACTGGACAAATCACAGCGTTGGCAGAATTTCTATTCTGTTTCCGGATTCTGGAGACTCTCACGTGAGAACTTCCTGAAAGATATTCCTTGGCTGAGCGATTTAAAAGTCCGTTATAACTACGGTAAAACAGGCAGTGTAGAAGGAATCAGCAATTACGAACGTTTCTCAGAAATCAAGACGGGAACAGCTCTTTTCGGAATCACCCCTACACAGCATACTTCACTTTGGGTAGATGGTATGCGTTCTGCCGACCGTACCTGGGAAACTCTAAACAGCCATAATATCGGTATGGACGTAGCAGTCCTCAACAACCGGCTGAGAGCTACAATGGAATATTTTATAAAGACCAATGACGGTATGTTTATCACAACATCCTATCCGGCAGTGCTGGGCGCCGGAGCACCGAAGTTGAATGACGGAAAATTACGTGCCAAAGGTTGGGAAATAGCCTTGAATTGGAATGACCAGATCGGGCAAGTGAAATACAATATCGGCGGTTCTCTTTCCGACGCCTGGACAAAACTCCTCACATTGCCCAATAATGAAGAAATACCTCAGCCAGGTTATAACTCAAAACGTTTAGTCGGCAAACCGTTGAATGCGATTTATGTTTATCAGACAGACGGTCTTTTCCAGACTCAGGAAGAAGTGGATGCATTTTATGAAATGTTTTATTGGAATGCAGATCATACAGGTCCTAAAGCCGGTAATATTCTTCCGGCTCCGTCAGAAACCAATCTGGAACGTCTTCGCCCGGGAGCTCGCAGGTACGTAGATTTGGATGGTGACGGTGCCATTACAAACAAAGACATTTACTATGCAGGTGAAACATCTCCGCGTCTGACATTCGGATTTAAAGCCGGTTTAGAATGGAAAGGTATTGATGTTTCCGCTTTCTTCCAGGGAGTTGGCAAACAGGTTATTTTAAGAGGTGGAAGTGTGTATGCACCGTTTGTCGTAAACTACGTAAGACAGAATTATACATTCATGGGGAAAACATGGGCACCCGATCATACGAATGCTGAATATCCGATCCTGTCCCGTAATCAAAACTTCAACAAGTTCAACTATAATAATATTGATGCCAGTGTACAGAAAAACAGATATATACGTTTGAAATCTCTCGTTGTAGGTTACTCACTGCCTAAGCAATGGATTGCCAAAGCCGGCCTCAACAAACTAAGAGTCTACTTCTCTGGTGATGACTTGTGGGAATGGACAAAAATCAAAGATGGTTATGACCCGGAAAATGGTGAAGGAGGTAATACGACATTCCCATTCAGCCGCTTGCTGACTTTCGGTATAGACGTTACATTCTAAAAACAAACTTATATAATTACAGAATATGAAAACGATAATAAAGAATATACTATTAGTGTCCGCAATGGCACTTCCATTAGCTTCATGCAGTGATTTTCTTGATAAAGAGCCACTGGATAAGGGAACAGAAGCTATTGTTTTCAAAACTCCCCAGCAATTTGAACAGGCCGCCAATGCACTCTATAATACAGAGGGATGGAAAAACTATGAGAATAAAGCCAATTACGGCAACATGGACCGTGGGCTCGATATTTCAGGATTAGGTTCTAACGGAGGCGGCTCGGCACCTGAAAGCAATTTCCAATGGGACAAACCTTATGGACATATCCGCACCTGCAATATCCTCTTGCAGAAAGCTGAAGAATACTCAGGAGATCCCAGCGGCATTGCCCAGTCTGTAGGTACTGCCTATTTCTTCCGCGCATGGCAGCACTTCTATCTGCTAAGAGTGTTCGGTGGCGTACCTATTGTAGACCGTGTATTGGATGTAACAGACGGAAATGTATTATTCGGTCCTCGCAAGAGTCGTTATGAAGTAGCCCACTTCATAATTTCCGATCTGGAGAAAGCTATCCCGATGCTGCCTAAAGAAAGCACCATTGCAGAAAATGCCAAAGGCAAAGTTAGTCAGGAAGCCGCACAAGCATTTCTGGCAAGAGTATTACTTTATGAAGCCACCTGGGAGAAATATGTTCCCAGCATCGACTATGATTTAGACGGGGACGGCAGTAACGTAGGTGCCGGTACAGCAAAACCCGAAGGATATTACTCAATAGAGAAGATGTTGACCGAAGCCAAACGACTGTCCGGTGAAGTAATTAAAGAAGCCGAATCCGGTACTTTCCAACTTTGGAATGAATGCGACTCTTTGAGTTATTTCTATTTATTCAATATTGACGACGGAGATGGCAACATTCCCAACTTCAAGGGAAAAGGTAAAAGTACAAATAAAGAATTCATTTTTAGTCAGAAGTTTGACTACAATTTAGCACGCATAGGTATTAACTTATCTCATACGGTTATCACCTGGCAGGCTACGGACATCAGTGCTTCGTTCGGTGAGTCTTTCCCATGCCGCAACGGACTACCTATCCGTATCAGCTATACAGGCAATATGTCCGATGCTCAAAACAATCCTGAATTCGCCGGCTATGATACATTTGTAGGTGAGTTCCGCAATCGCGACTACCGTTTCATCAGTTGCTGTATGTCCATACCTGACCGTACCATCTGGAGCAGTCGTCCGGAAGATGGCCGCCAATTGACGCAAACCGGAAATCCTTATCCGGAAGCACTGTTCCCGAAAAATAACGAAGTGTATGATGGTTCAGATCCTGCATATGGCAGTCCTTGCGGAATATTCAAGCCTACTCTTCGTACAAATGCCACAGCCGCCACATACGGTAGCCGTAAGTTCCTGATCGAAGGTGCCAACAGACCACAAAATACCGAATCTGCCGATTATCCGCTCATCCGTCTGGCCGAAGTGCACTTGATTTATGCGGAAGCAACTTGCGAATTGAACGGCGGAACCATTTCCGATGAGGATCTGAATAAATCCATTAATAAGAACCGTGCCCGTGCCCGCGTAGCTCCACTCACCAATGCCTTGATCGCCAATGTATGGGATGCCGGCTGGTTTGATCACGCTACGGGAAAAACAATCTGCAAAAAGATGAATATGCTCGATGAAATTCGTCGCGAACGTGCCTGTGAACTCTTTGGCGAAGGTTTCCGTTCTGACGATCTGAAGCGCTGGGGTATTGCACACATCAACCTCAGAGGCCAGAAATTGGGTCGTCATATTCTTGGCACGGCTTACGAAACAGAAAAAGCAAATGATGCCACTTACTTTGGCGAACCCTGTTATTATCCTGAAAAATATCCGTTGCTCTACGGCATCTATCAAGGAAGCGGCCCCAATGATCCCGACTATGGACGTTCCATTGCTACACTGGCAGGCAACCTGCTTTTCAGCCAGCGCGATTATCTGTCTCCCATTCCTTTGGTACAGATTCGTTTGAATCCGCAATTGAAACAAAATCCGGGATGGTAAATATGAATAATAACTAAAATGTATTGAACAATGAAAACTATAAAATTTATTCTTGGAATGTTGTTGCTACCATTACTGTTTACAGCATGCAGTGATGACGAAGCCGGCGAACCTAATATCACAGCAGATGAATTCGTACAAGTTGCGAAACGTACAGCTAAAGTCACTTATGACGGTACCTATTACGTCTTGACCGAATACGTGGAAGGCGCAGCCACCGAATGGGGAATAACTCCATGCGTATTTATTGTTGACCGCGAAGAAGATGCGGCAAAGGTTAAAGCCTTGGGAGACGTAACAGATGTTGTATTTGCCGGTATCGGACAGATTACCGATTATCGTCCTGCCGATACGGATGCAAGTAAAAAGCATTATATGATTCTGTTGACCAGCATCAGTAAAAAATAAGATAAAAAATCATCAGCCTGCAATATTACATTTTAAAAATGTATATTGCAGGCTATTACCATAAGAGCTAATCTCACTGAGAATACCATAAAAATGAAACTGAGCAAATTTATAGTTATCACAGGTGTTTTATTAAGCACCATCCACTATGCAAACTCGCAGAACCGGTTAGTCACCTATCCGGCACCGGAGGGGGCTGATTTAATGAATGATTTCACAGTGAAAGTACGGGAAACAGGAAAAGACTGGAAACCGGTTGACACATACCTTGTCAAAGTAGATGAAGTGCGGAATATCAAACATCATGTAGAAAGAGCTTCAATGAGTTATTTCGACTTTTCAGGTGAGGTCGAGGTATCAGTTACTTTCAATCACGGAGCGATTCAAAGTGGCAGAGTACGTCCTCTCTCCTATGGAATCACTCCTACAATAACCAACAATACCATGACCTTTAAGTTGAATCGTCCACGCAATCTATCGGTAGAAGTCAATGGAGATATCTTCCACAATCTCCATCTTTTTGCCAATCCGATAGACGAAAACAAACCCAGAAAACTTAAAGACCGTAATCTGATTTACTTTGGACCGGGAGTGCACCATTTACCCGGTGACACTCTGAATGTTCCATCCGGAAAAACCGTTTACGTGGCAGGGGGAGCAGTCATAAAAGGGCGTATTCAAGTGGTCGATGCACAAGATGTGAAGATACTGGGCAGAGGGCTGGTCCTTCCGGAACGCTGGGCGGGAATTCGTATCGTCCATTCCAAAAATGTATTGGTAGAAGGTCTAATCACAACGCAATGTCCCACCGGAGGCTCGGACAGCATAACGATACGCAATTTAAAAGTTATCAGTTCCTATGGCTGGGGCGACGGACTGAATGTTTTTGCCAGTAACAATATATTGTTCGATGGCGTATTCTGTCGTAATTCGGACGATTGCACTACGGTCTACGGCACCCGTATGGGCTTTACCGGTGGTTGCAAAAACATCACTATGCAGAACTCTACTCTCTGGGCAGATGTAGCTCACCCCATCTTCATCGGTATCCATGGAAATGTGGAAAATCCTGAGATTCTGGAAAACCTGAATTATATCAATATAGATATATTGGATCATAAAGAAAAGCAACTGGATTATCAGGGCTGTCTTGCCATCAACGCCGGAGACAACAACCTGATACGGAACGTACGCTTTGAAAATATCCGGATAGAAGACTTCAGACAAGGACAACTGGTCAATCTCCGTATCTTCTTCAACGAAAAATATTGCAAGGCACCCGGCAGAGGCATTGAGAATATCCTGTTCAAAGACATTTCTTATACGGGAAAGGATGCGGAAGTCTCCATGATTATCGGCTATGACAAAGAACGGAAAGTGAAAAACATTCGTTTCGAAAACCTGACGATAAACGGTGAAGTGATTTACGATGATATGCCCGAGAAACCTAAATGGTATAAAACTGGAGATATGGCACGTATCTTTGTGGGTGAGCATACGGAAGAGGTTACATTCAGTAAATAACCTATATTCTTCATCCGCGTCATCTGCGGATGAAGAATATCTTATAGAAGATTATTTCCCTCTTCTCTGTCCTCTCTGAGGCCTCATGTTCTGATACTTTTTATACTGTTCGTCCGTCAGAATCTTTTTGAGTTTCGCATCTGCCTCATTACGCTTCTTCTCCATTTCCTCGCGTGAAGGTCTTTCGCCCGAAGCATCTCTGTTTGGTCTCATCTCCTCCATTACTGCCTTAAACTCTTTAGCCTGAGTTTCATTCAGTCCCAGATCAGTTACCATCTGTTCGATGCGTTTTGACGGATCAGGACGTTCGCCTCTGTTTTCCTGTGCCATACCTACAGCCGTTCCCAGAAACAGGGCAAGGGCCAAACTTAAAATTTGCTTCTTCATAATTCTATTCATTTAAAAGTGAGTTAATTCCATTTTATTTATGAAACACGTATCTATGACAATATTCCCGGGATATAGTTTAATCCATAAATAGAAAAATCGACTAACAGAAGTTTTTTATCGATGAAAAAGAAAAGATTCATAGCCAAAGCTTTAGCTTTACACAAAAAGGAGTTACTTTTGCATATATCACTTACTTTCAGCTACAAACTATGGCACGAAAATTATTACTTTTCCATCTTCTATCCTTCTGCTGTCTGCTTTCGGCAAATGCAACCGGACAGATTCCCGATTTAGTCATCATCGGAAAAGACACCCTGATGTTACTGGAATGTCCCATAGAACATGACTCCATTCTCAGCCGCCGAGTGAGCGAACGTTTATCCCGGGAAGGGGGATGCACGGCTTGTTGGAGGAATTATCAAGCTCTGTGGCAAATAGAAGACGATAAATTGATTCTCAAAAAAATAGAAGACAGCAAAAGTATCTTTGCCGATCCCGACACCATTCCTGAAGTTACAATAGACCTGAACGGCATTTTCGACAAATACCGTGACAAGAAAGATAGAGTGACAGCCACCTGGTTCAGCGGAGAATTGAAAGTAGTTTCCGGTAAGCAGATTTACTATGTCCATATGGGATTTATTCGGGAGCATGAATACGAAACGGTCTATCAGGTAAAACAAGGAAAGATTATTTCGCAAGCCAGCTACCGGAATTCATTAAAGAGAGGAATCCCGATAAAGGACGCTTTGAACTTTGTCTGTACACAATTCAACGGAGATCGTTTCCCCGAATTAGCAGATACCAAAGTGGTGGCAACAGTTACAATTCTACCTAAAGCTGATGGAAGCATCGATAGCGTGGAAATTCATGTACACCGTCCGGATAGCGTCACAGAAGAGCGGAAGAAGCTCTATGCAGAACAAATATCTATGGCATTGCATAAAATTCCCCGATGGGACGTACTCACCGTACGTAATAAAATACGGAAGACTAATCCGTGGACCCTATCCCTATGGAAAGGAAAAGGCTGCAAAGCCCTCTATCAGGAAAAACAGGTAATGGATACTTTACTATACAACGATACCGTTTATACCTTACGGGGATTTCCACTTCAATATGATATGAACCTTTATGAAAAAGTAAAACCCTATTTAAAAGAAGAATGGAGAAACGACTGCCACCGTGGCTATACCGGACAATGGAAAATAGAGAATGGCAAGCTCTATCTCATAAACTTGTTTCACGGAACAAGTACCTCCCCTCTCCCACTCGACTCCATCTTCGGTATCTCCGGCAAGCAACCGATAGAAGCATCCTGGTTTTCCGGCGAACTCCATCTGGTACGCGGAGGCAGGCTCATAGACAGTTACGAATTTAGGGATGTATTTAAAAAGGAAATATTCTGCGAAGTAAAAGAGGGAACAGTCATCCGACAGAAAACTTACAATAATTCGTTCACCTTGGGAGATAGAGAAGCTTTGAAACAATGCCAGGAAGAACTACGGAAAAAAGAGGTATGGAGTAGACTTCCAGAACTAAAAGGTAAATCAGTGCATTGCAGTTATCAGATAAGCCTGCGACCGGATGGAACAACAGATTCAATTGACTGTACCGTGTATGTGAATGGATGTGATTGGCATCAAGGTCTCAAAAGGTATCACAAAGAAATCACCAATCAGGAACATCTTTATATCCGGATTTTCAAAAAAGCATTGCAAGCCGTTCCCAAATGGAATGTCCTGTACATTCGTGATAAAATCAAGAAATATGAAGATTGGATAGATGGTAAAAGATGCGACGATTGAATAAAAACAATCTCAATAAAAAGTTCGTTCGGGTTACTCTCACTACCCTCACTTTGGAAATAGATACTTGATAATTAAAATATTAAATGTGAGTGAGAGTAAAAATATAGCGTGAGAGTAGGTTGTTTACTCTCACGCTGGATTTTTACATTTTCGCATCGTAACTTCTTCTGTTATACCGTAGTACCCCACATTTGGCGCATATATCAATTGGTTCTGTAATCTGATGTTTTTTAACTTTCCTTCCCCGCATAAACGACGGATATGCCCCATTATGGTCGATTTCATCATGCCGCATACCCTTTGGAAGTCACTTCTTGTCATCATGTGGTACTGACTAAAAGCAAAGGTATTAATTTGTTTTACATAAGGGACTATTCTGTTTTCTCCTAAGGAACATCCCGTTCACCCTTAGAAACGATTGGGTAGCAACCTTGGTCAACCGCTCTGTTAACCTTGGTTGCTCGGCCTGTTGACCTTCATTAACGAGCCTGTTGACCAAGGTTAACACCCAATCGGACTTACTGCAAAACCCAAAACATGCAGGGTAAAGTCAAATAACTCCCTGTGTGTCTCTCTATTACTATTGAAGCTTTTACTCTTATACGAAGAGGGTTTCAACCCCTACTCCACTTTATCATTCAGGAAACTTTCAAGCTGCCCTGCATAATAAAATGGAAGGTTATACAACGTATATTGTTTCCCGGAAGGTAACCGTATTTCATCCGAGCAAAACGTTCCGTTCCACAAACGTATGGCAATATTCTCTTTCGACTCTTCCATAAATTGATGCAGAGAGCGCAATCGGGAATTATCTCCCGTTTTCACTTCTATCGGTAATAAACGGGACTTGAACTTATAAACGAAATCAACCTCCGCCTGCGAATTACGGGCATCGCGTACCCAGAACATTCGTTTAGTACCAAATGTAACAGATGCCCCCAACAATTCTTGCCCCACCACTTGTTCGGCTATGTCTCCATTCCACAGTTCGTCTGTTGCAGAAGTGAACAATAGGCGTTCCTGCATTTCCGCCACATAATTGACCAATCCCGTATCTAACCACAACAGCTTAGGACTTCTCTTTAAATCCGGAAGAATAGGAAACGAGGTGGAAATTAAAGGATAAACAAGTTCCAGTAAAAGCGTTTTCTCCAAAATCCTAAAGGCATCCCCCATCTCGGACGACTTGTAGGAAGAACCTGCGAATTTGGCAAACTGAAAGCGTTGTCCCGCCAATCCCCAACCGTAATTTAAGATGTAACGGAGTATATCTTGTTCTTTGTTCTTTTTTGCATACTTTTCAATATCATCTTTATAACCAGCTATCAACGAATTAAAAATATCATTCAGCCTTACCCAATCCTTGTACTTCGCATAGTTCGCCACCGCTTCGGGCAATCCGCCCACAATCATATATTTCCTGAATAAGTCCATCACATAGCTATGCACCGACTGTGGAACCGTCAATCGTTCTATTTGTTCCACTAAAACGTTTTCGCCCAATGCACCCAGAAATTCGGTAAAGGTACATGGATGCAAAGCCATATATTCCACACGCCCCACAGGGAAAGAAATATGGTTCCCCACCAGACTCTCCAACAATGACCCGGCGGCTATCACATGAAGATCAGGACGTTTCTCATAAAAATAGCGTAAAGACCTGACCGCTTCCGGTTCATTTTGAATCTCATCAATAAAGATAAGAGTTCGTTTATTTTCCATCCTGACACCTGCCTTGGCATAGATACCTGCCAGCAAATCATCAAACGATACTTCCCCGGCAAACAGGCGCGCATTTTCCTTCTCTTCCAGATTTAATTCAATAAAGACATCAAACTCTCGGGCAAAGAGCTTCACTAACGTAGTTTTTCCCACTTGCCTCGCACCTCTCAAAACCAAAGGTTTCCGTCCTTCCTTTTCGCCCCACCGATGAAGGGCTGTAAGAGCTAATCGTTGAAACATAGACAAACATTTAATATTCAATACAAAAGTACTGAATAAAGTCTAAAGCCAAAGGAAAAACAGGGTTATTTTAGATCAAAACCAAAGGAAAAATGAGGTTATTGTAACATCGACAAATCGACCTTGTAATAAGTTGGCGCCACATTATTCTTTTCAAGGAACATCACCATGTAAACGGGAGCATACACTAATTTGCCCTCCACTCGCAGATTATCATTACAGAACACTACAGCCTCGGAAAGATCATACTCTTTACAATCCATGATATTAGACAGAGCACGATGCACCTCATAATCCTTTCCCGACTTCACCTCGATGGGTAATACTTTACCATCAAGTTCGATGACAAAGTCCAGTTCGCCTCGCTTCTTATTGTTATAATAATAAGGATCTATACCATGCGCCACCAATTCCTGAGCAACCGCATTCTCGTATACGGAACCAAAATTAATATTCTTCTCACCCCTGATAATTCGCAACTGAATACCTTCGGCGTATTGAGCGGCGAGCAAACCTATATCATTCTGAAAAAGTTTGAACAGATTGCGTGAGCGAGCAAGCAATAAGGGTATCTTAGGTTCTTCCACATTATAAACAGATAATGCAACACCCGAATTTTTCAACCAAAGAAAACTGTTCTGATAACGTTCAAACTTGGCATTCTCGTTGAGCTTTTTCAAGATAAACCGTTTATTCTTGGCATTGAGTTCAGGCGGAATGAGATTAAAAATCTCTTCTATATAAAGTTTGTTATCAGGATCATATTGAGCAATATCACGCTTATACAAACGAATGATATCCTGCTGCACAGCCATTACTGCTTGCAAATTATTACTCTCGATATATTTGCTCACGGCAGCAGGCATACCGCCCACAACCAGATACAAGCGGAACAATTCCATGATTTTAGAGTGGACAAACTCATCCACTGCCACGCGACTTTCCCAAGCATTACGCAGAGAGTCGATTATTTTATCATTAATGCCCACACACGAAATAAACTCCTCGAAATCGAGGGGATACATATCTTTGATTCCCATATATCCCACAGGTTCCGAACGCAAATCCTTCAGCTCTACACCAAGCAATGATCCACTCAAAATATAACGATACGAACCCTCATCTACTAAGAATTTGATGGCTGTAACCATCTCAGGACACTTCTGTACCTCATCGAAAAATATGAGTGTTTCACCTTTAATCAGTGGAATTGTAGTCATAGCCGACAGACGAAATAGTATATCCGCACTACCCTTTGCACCTTTGAAAACGTCTACAGCTTCAGGATTATCTATGAAATTTATCTCAACAAAACTCTTGAACGACTTTCCAAATTGCCGGATAGAATAAGTTTTACCGATTTGACGCGCGCCGGTAATCAGCAAAGCATTACGAGTGGTCTCATAATAACGCTTAATGTAATGGTCAATCTTTCTTTTCAGCATGGCTTCTACAGTTTATCCTAAACGACAAAAGCACCCGCTTGCCGTTTTTCCAAGACGAAATTAGTACAATTACTCCACTTATCCAAGGAAAATAGACGCTTTTATGCCGTTTTTCCAAGAAAACAAAAAAAACATCGAGTATTTCCTTTCATTCAGGAAAGATGTTATCAAGTCACTTTTTGCCATCAAGCAGAGCGAAATTCCTTTCGATGTCATTGAGCGCGATACAAAGTTACCGATAAATCGCAAAAAAACTCAAAAGACAAAGTAATGCTTAAAAAATAAGTTGGTACATAAATGATAATTTTAGGCGCGGATTACACGGATTACGCGGATTAAAGGCTGCGCTATTACATCGATTTCATCAAAAAATCCGCGTAATCCGTGTAATCCGCGCCTAATCTTTATAACAGTTTTACAAATTATCATTTATGCACTTACTCGCCGCACTTGCTTATGTACCAAGTTATTTTTTAAGCGTTACTGAATAAAAAGTTACGCAAAATGGAGAAACAAATCCATGATTTCGTTGTTAAATGTGAAAAAAGGCGTATCTTTGCAACTGAACTATTTGACATGATGATATTTTAACATATATCATGTCCTCCTTCGGTTAGGTTAAAATGTAGCGATTTGTATCTAACGACCGGATGAGCGTAGCCTGTATCAGTTATTGGTACGGGCTTACTCTTCCTGCGTTAAGGGTGCGCTACATACCTGACCTTAGGGATAGAGTAATGCCCCGTACCTTTATAATATAAAGCCATTATAGCCGTATAGGGAATGATTTTAAACTTATAATCAAACACTATATGGCTAATTGGTTATCTACAAAGTCAGTAGCTGAGAAATACGGCATACCGAAAGAGCAAATCCGGGAATGGATTAGGTTACGTTATCTGACATGCTCTTCTATAGGCACAGAACCTTATGAAGACAATGACCCACTGATAGATACTGACGAACTTGACAAAGCTCTCGAATTTAATTCACTAAAATCTTATCCTGATGATACCATGATGGAACGAGTGCGAAAAGAGCATTTGAATTGGCTTTATCAAGAAAAAGCCCGTCTGGAAAAAGTCAACGATGATTTATTAGAGGAAATTCATAAGCACGCCCGACGGGAAACAGAACTGGGAGAGAACTTAGAGAAAATGATGAATTATACACATGAAATCCTTGAAATTCATGAGAAAATGATGAAAGATTATGAGAATAAGATATCCGGGAAAGGGGGAATTTGGCCTTTTCTTTATCACTTCTTTATCATAAAAAAGAATAAGACCCTCATCTAACCAATATATACATACCCGTTTTTTCCAATCCTTTTCATCTCGTGAATACGGAGCCCGCGATGAGCTCCGTATTCTTTTTTTTCAATTACAGCCTGTACGTTCTTTACGCAACAGTACCCCTTCTTTCCATTCCTCCATCCTTACAGTAGGTGCACCTCCCTCCTCTTCCATTCCTGAAAAGTAAAGCCGTTGTTCCCTGCCGTCCTTCAGTATCACAATCAGCTCGTCCGCCGAAGGAGCAAATACAGAATGTACACTATTCTCTTTCTCAAAGGGTTCTATGACAGTCAGATAACGGACCTGAGCAGCGTCCATACGTACCCCGAAAGTAATACGCCTTTCAGCCTCATCACCCAGAGGATAATCTCCGCCGATAACTGTTTTCAGGCGGATAGCCTGAAGTCCATCCAGATCAAAGGTATATTGGGCAGGCGTTTCAAAACCTGCATTCACAGGTTCGGCAGGAAGCCCCCAACTGTAGTTCTCTCCACTGATATTGATACGACCATCGGCATAGTCTTTAGTATTCCCAAAAGGATTATCCTGTACGTTGTTCTTGACAACCGGAAGATCGGCAAGACGGATTTGTTTACCGTCTTTCGTTTCCAAGACAGCTTCTGCCCAGAACAGAGTTTTAGAGCGGTTGGCATGTTGAGTGGCGGAAGACAGTGTTAATTTCCGGATACCCGTAATATCCACATCTACCTTTCCTTCACCCAGAATCCAGGCACCGAAGCTGCCTTCGGCAAGTAGTTTACCATCTCCCTCTACCATGTACTTCAGGTTGCGCTGCGTTCCGTGATCTTCGGGAGCACGTCCGGTATAAGCAATCCGTTGGATATTAGGCCAAGCATTATAAATATCCATGTAGAGATTACCCGACTCACCGTACATACGTGTTCCCCGGTTATCAGCTTCGGGACCGAATTTGGTCAGGAAACTGGCTTTCAGAGTTCCGGTTACGGAATATTGATTGATATCAGTTACTAACGGTGCGGCACTCAGGGCATCGGTATCCAATTGTGCCTGATGGGAAATGAACTCTTTCTTATCAGCGGACAATCCTAACAAGCCTTTTATCTGGAAAAGAAGATCGAAACGATGTTGCTTGTTCTCTGTACTTTTGTCATAATCTGCAAGAACTACATAATCGTCCGTCACAACCATCAGTCTGCGTTGAAAGACAGGTTCGGTAAATCCTGTCAGCACTCCGAATCCGGGATGCTTTTCGGGTACGGGGAAATAACGGGCTTCCCACTCTGTTTTCTCTTTGAAATCCCTCGGTCCACGCATACTGTGCCGCAGTCCGCCATAAGCTGGATAACTCCATGCGGCAGTTCCTTCCACACAACCGGCCTGAAATAAATCACCTGTATAGAACAGGCTACGCTTGCTGTCATCTGTTTCCTGCTGCTTCAAATCAACAGTAACCATGTTTTTGGAGATACTGCTCTGTACATAGAAATTATACATATAAGGAGCATAGCTATACCACACCATCTCCGGATTGTAGAAACTACGCCCATAACGCATCAGTGAAAGCATGGCAGTACGATCAAAATGTCCGTGATAACCACCGTGTGTTCCATATTTCAAAACAGCCTGTATCTTTTCGCGCGGCTCCTGCTGGGTGGAACGCAACATTAATGCTCCTGCATTGTCAGCATAAGCTCCCCGGACATCTCCCGGCTCCACCTCGGGCAACTCGGGTACACCATAGATCAAATCATTCCGCCCGGGAGACATCCGTATGAAAGCAGCATAGCGCGGATCACGGAAAGCATAGTACGCCATCTCAAAACTGTCGCCACCCACTTCACGTTCAGTGGCGTCATTGATTCCGAATATCCAGCCCCGATAATCGAGGAAAGGCAAAAGGGCATCCGACATCATTTTGATAGTGACATAAGGTTGGTGAATGGGGCCGCGAATACGGAAACTGTGTCCATGATGAAGATTACGGCTCTCTTCACGTTCATTGGCCCCGACTTTCTCATACTCTGGAGTGAGGTTATAATCAACGGGGAATTTCTCCGTCAGCAGGGAATATCCGAAAGGATTCAATGCCAACCCTATTTGTATATATTCGCTCGCGACCCAAAGATTATAGCTGACCGTGCACTCATACCACCATCCATCGGGCATTGTATAAGTGCGGAACTTATCCATCAGGCAGGAAGGTGCGTAAAGCACTTCGTCCACCAGGTTGAAATCCTGTATGGCTAAAGCGCAGAAAAAGACTCCCGTCAGTTGGGAAACCGCCCAGTTAGCTCCGCCCGTTGATTTGTAGCGCAGATATTGGTCGATATAAAGCCGGAAAGTATATTCTATCTGAGCCTTTTCCTGTTTGTTCATGATATTGGCATCCATAATCAGATCATAAGCCTGCGCCAGATGCTGAAAGAAGTGCCCTTCCTGTACACTTGCCTGGTTGGAAGCTTTCCGGGTTAGCGGGAAACCGGTCTGATAATCACTGATCATCAGCAGGAATTGCTTTACCTTATGGGCAAATTCCGTTTTACGCGTCAACTGCCATGCAATGGCATTATTCATCAGACCGTACTCATGAGTGGTCGCACATAAATAAGGAATACCGTCACTGTTAGCAGCATAAGGAGGACGTGAAGGCACTCCCCAACGTTCTGCATCCTGCACATAACGTTTTTTGCGCTCCATAGCCCAGTCATATTTTTCCGCTTTCGCGCGAACTTCTTCCCATCCTTCCGTCGTATGGATTGTAAACGGATGTGGCATACTGCGCAAAGTGGTAAACGTTGATGTCTGCACAGCAGCAGGATTGGCAGAAGGTAAAATCTGTAGTACCTGCTTTTCACGGCCTCCGGCGGGAATACCCGGCGGTACCACCACCTGTAATTCCACTTTCCGTTTCTCACCCGGTGCCAACTCTATTTGTGCCGGTTCTACTGTAACCGGAAAAGCTTCCCAACCATATTTAGGGATAGAAAAAGAAACTGTTTGTGATTTTGATTCACAATTAGTAATCCATACCGGATAGACAACTGTTTCTCCGGCTTCTCCCGATTTGGAATAAGAGTCGGCTACTACTTTCACCGAGTTTCCTTCTATCAGACGGGTAGAAAGTAATTTCACTTTACCGCCATGCTTTCCGAAAAGACGAACAGCAATGGATTTAATCCGCCGTATAGTGCTCTGTGAGGCTTTCGGAGTATCAAAGACAGAAAAAGGAATAAATAATCTGCCGGCACCATTCTTTTGATTTTGTAAGGTTAACCGGATTTTACGGGTATCAAACGGATTGTCTATTTTCTCCGGTTCTCCGAACTTCAGGGCATTACTTGAAACAAGTATTTCAACGGGTATATCGTTTGTGCCGGATAACTTCAGATTAAGTTCAAGACCATAATAAGACATCAGGTCGATCACGGAATTGTCAGTATATGGATGTTGGGGGCCATCAGGCTCCGTATAGATAAAAGTGTCGTCGGAAGCACAAGTCCAATCGTTTGTAAGCCCTTGCCAATTCTGTTTATCAGCAAATAAACCGGTTTTCAGCTTTTGGCGGACAATGGCAACTGCATAAATCTCGCCTATAGATGCCGACTGATCATACGCTTCAAAGCGGACAAGTGCAGAATTTCCGTTCTTCAATGCTTCCGCCGGAATGGGATATACCACTTCAAATAGTCCGTGCCGGTTACGATTGAGCCCTTCAGTATACAAGAGGGTACCATTGACAGATATATTAAATAAGAAATTCTCCCCTTTTCCGGGCTTATTCTCACCGGAATACTGCACAACTAACAATTGCGGAACGGTATCCGTTTTCATCCGGTAAGTGAGAGATTCTCCTTTTCCACTGGTTCGAACATGATCGTCCGATGTATAAATTGCATCTACAATATACGGTACATATCTTTCGGGCAATGTGCTTTGGGCAGATACATATAAAACAATCAGGCTATATGCCACTATCAATAATATCTTTTTCATCATAGTATTTATCATGGATGTTTTCAATGTAGTACGAACAAAATAAGCATAACACTCATCCTCCTACCCACATTTATAGTATCAAAGATACACTTTCCTTCAGGTAAAACGAATTATAGCGGCATAATTTCAAATTGGAATGAGTGCAATTTATTCTTATTCGTATTAACAAAATAAGGAGCGCAAAATAAGCGTAAGGTAACTCCGGATTCAAACGTAACATAAATATAAATATCATGAAACAACTTTTATTCTTTGTTTTTCTGACCTTGTTGATAGCCCGGACGGATGCACAGGAATATCCAAAAGCAATCTTGCCAGGCGATTATCCTGACCCCTCCATCATGCGCGATGGGGAAGATTATTACATGACTCATTCACCCTTTTATTATGCACCGGGATTCCTGATCTGGCACTCTCGGGATTTAATGAACTGGGAACCCGTATGTCGGGTAATGCCGGAATACGAGGGTTCTGCCATGGCTCCCGATCTGTTGAAATATAAAGGGAAATACTACATTTATTATCCCGCAGGAGGTACCAACTGGGTGATCTGGGCCAATGACATCAAAGGTCCGTGGAGCAAACCGACCGACCTGAAAGTACATGGCATAGATCCAGGGCACATTGTCGATGAGAACGGAAACCGCTACTTATATGTGAACGAAGGAGAAGTGATTCAGCTTACAAATGACGGATTGGGCACCATCGGAGAAAAAAAACAAGTATACGAGGGTTGGATATACCCCAAAGGATGGGATACGGAATGTATGTGTCTGGAATCGCCCAAACTGAATTATCGGAACGGCTACTATTACATGACTTCCGCCCAAGGAGGAACAGCAGGTCCAGCAACTAGCCACATGGTGGTCTCCGCCCGTTCGAAAAATGTCACAGGGCCGTGGGAAAATTCTCCTTATAATCCGGTGGTACATACTTACAGTGCAACGGATAACTGGTGGTCGAAGGGACACGGTACACTGATTGACGATGTAAACGGTAACTGGTGGATTGTATATCATGCGTATGCAAAAGGGTATCACACTCTGGGACGTTCCACGCTTATCGAACCAATTGAATGGACACAGGATGGCTGGTATCGCACCAAGTCGACAGCTACCCCGATCACTCCCAAACAGAAAATCAAACATGGTTTAGAATTATCTGACGATTTCAATGGGCCGGATCTCGGACTGCAATGGACATTCTGGAAAGAATATGCTCCCCAATCCCTGAAATTCAAACAGCAAACACTGTGGATGAATGCTAAAGGAAAAACTCCCGCCGATGCCCGCCTTCTGCTGGCTACCGTTGAAGACAAGAATTATGAAACACAGGTGGAGGTAAACACAGGAAATGGAAATACAGCCGGTCTGATTCTCTATTACAATGAAAAAGCTTACGCCGGAATCACCTCTGACGGAAAAAGCTTTACCATCCATCAAAATGCAGAAAAGAGCTTCGGACTTCCCAACAAGATAGGCAAACGCTTCTTTGCCAAAATTCAAAATCAGGGAAACATCATGCGGGTTATGGTCAGCAAAGACGGTAAAGAATGGAACACTTTAGCCGAGAATATAGATGTCTCCCAACTGCATCATAACAATTATAAAGGCTTCTATGCGTTGCGCATCGGATTGCTTTCCGCCGGCAAAGGAAATGCGGGATTCAGGAAATTCCGCTACAGGAATGCCATTCCGGAAGAAAAAGATATGAGTGCGTATCTGATGGTTTTCCATAAAGACGAGACACATGGTCTATATATGGCTGTGAGCCATGACGGATATAACTTCACCGCCTTGAATGATGGTGAACCCGTAATTGCCGGAGATACGATTGCCTATCAAAGGGGGATTCGTGACCCACATATTTATCGTGGACCGGATGGGGCTTTCTACATGGCTATGACGGACTTACATGTCTTTGCCCAAAGGGACGGCTACCGGGAAACCCAATGGGAACGGGACGGAAAGTACGGCTGGGGAAATAACCGCGGACTGGTATTGATGAAGTCATGGGACCTGATAAACTGGAAACGTACAAACATATGCTTCGACCAGATGTCGGCAGGACTTAGTGAAATAGGTTGTGCCTGGGCGCCCGAAATAACTTTTGACGAGAAGAAAGGAAAACTGATGATTTATTTCACAATGCGCTTCAGGAACGAACCGAATAAACTATATTATGTATATGTGAATGATGAATTCGACACCATTGAGACATTGCCACGGACTTTATTTGAATATCCCAACGAAAAAGTTTCGGCAATTGATGGAGACATCACGAAAATAGGTGATCAATATCACTTATTTTACGTAGCCCATGACGGAGAAGCAGGTATAAAGCATGCGGTTTCGAATATAGCTAACGGCGATTATACATTCGATCCCCGTTGGTATGATTTAGAGCCCAAAGCCTGTGAAGCTCCCAATGTTTGGAAGCGTATCGGAGAAGACAAATGGGTACTGATGTATGATGTGTACAGCGTCAATCCGCACAACTTCGCTTTCATCGAGACTTCAGACTTTGTTAACTTTAAAAATCTGGGACGTTTCAATGAAGGGGTGATGGAAACGACTAACTTTACATCGCCCAAGCATGGTGCAGTCATCCATTTGACAGCAGAGGAAGTGGAAAGATTAGAGGAGTACTGGAAACAGAACAAAAGGAAATATGTCTCTACGGCATCCATAAAGAAAAATCCGGTATTTCCGGGATTCTATGCAGATCCGGAAGTGATGTATTCGAAGAAAACCGGAAAATATTATATCTATCCGACTACCGACGGGATACTGAACTGGGGCAGTACGCTATTCAAGGCTTTTTCTTCCGATGACCTTCTAAACTGGAAAGAAGAAGGAGTTATCCTTGATCTGAAGAATGTATCATGGGCCCAAAAGAATGCATGGGCTCCCTGTATCATTGAAAAGAAACAGGAGGACGGCAGTTACAAATATTATTACTATTATACAGCCGAGCAACAAATCGGAGTAGCAATCGCCGATCATCCGACCGGACCTTTTGTAGATTCCGGAAAACCTCTGATTGATAAAGAACGCCCCAAGGGTATGACCAGAGGACAGAATATAGACCCGGATGTCTTTACCGATCCTGTCAGTGGCAAGACTTATCTGTACTGGGGAAATTATTACATGGCTGTATGTGAACTGAATGATGATATGATATCCGTAAAACCCAATACAACACGGTTGTTGATAAAGAACGACACTTATTACAGCGAGGCCGCTCATGTATTCTATAGAGATGGGTATTACTATTTCACATGGTCGAAAAACGACACGAGATCAGCAATGGGATGTATCGAAAGGCACACAACAGATATTTGAGAAAATGATGGTCTCCTTGGCAGACGTCAGTGGATATAGCGAACTGAAAAATGTCCCCATCGTTCCTATAGGCCATTCGGCTATGGCTACCTATCCCTGGAACTTCGCAGCATGGAATCCGGAACGCACTTTGGCTATCATTTCCCTGCATGGCGATGCTCCGCGTACGAATCTTACCGGCTACGGGCGTGAGAATCTGGAATGGGGACGTACCCGTAATATAGATGGAATACCCGGACTGATGATTGAAGGAGAATATGAATGGTGGGAAGCCCGGGTAAATCCGGCACTGGCCTTCCGCATGATGTATCCTGAAAGTTGCATCTCATTTCTGTGTGACGCAGGACGGGGACATTTCGATGTGGCAGATGAAACAGCCGCATACATTGCTCTATTTCTGGAAAAAGCTATCAATCAACGACTGACGGATGAAGTAACGAAAGACGGTAAAGTAAAACTGAATCCGGTGAACCCAACCAAAGGCTGGCTGGCAGAACGCTGGCATCCCGATCAAAAGAAGCGAGCCAAAGCCGCCCCCTATTCACAATATAAAGGTGATCCTCACGATGCTTTCTGGTATTTTGACCGTGAAATAGCGGAAGCGACCGAAACACGGTATACGCAAAGCCGCGGAAAGAAAGAACAATATCTGGGTTTTGAGCAAAACGGCAGTTTACTGACATACGACAAGAAGCAGCATGTACGTGTACAGCCCCGCTTCAATCCGGAAGCCGACGGAATCACTTTCCACCTGAAAGCCGTATGTACGGATTCCCTGAGAACCAAACTATCTGATGAGCATGCAGATGCAACACCGATAATCAGTCGCATCTGTGGACCAGTAGAAAAGGTAAATGACACCACATTCATAGTATCTTTCTATCGGATGGGTATGAATAATCCGCGCCGTACCGGTGACATATGTCTGTTGGCAAGCCAGACAGGAGACCGGAAGTATAAAAGTGCTGTTCAAGAAGTCAGTATCCGCATCCCCTACCGGAATACGGAAGGACAAAGGCAGTATATATTATTTCCAGGATTACCCGATGTGAAAGCGGAAAGCGGTTCTTTACCTTTAAAAGCCACAAGTGACTGTGGACTGCCCGTCTCTTACTACATCAAAGAAGGTCCGGCTGAAATAGAAGGAGACCAAATTATATTCACACCTATCCCACCCCGCAGTAAATTTCCGGTAAAAGTAACGGTAGTTGCCTGGCAATACGGTATTGCAGGCAAAGTACAGACGGCTGAACCGGTGGAACGAAACTTCTATATATTGAAATAAACATTATAAGCCATGAAAACATATTTTCTATTTATATGTGCCATCTGTTGTTATCTTACAGGGAATGCACATTCGACGGAATATAACATTTTCCAGTTCGGAGCTTCCAAAGACACTTCTGTCGTACAAACTCAAGCCATCAATGCCGCTATTGAAAATTGTCACCGGCAAGGCGGAGGCAAGGTTATCATTCCTTCAGGGATTTATAAATCAGGAACGATTTTCCTGAAAGATAATGTAGAACTACATCTTGAAAGCGGGGCATACCTCTATGCCAGTGATAATTACGATGACTTTCCTGTGCAACCACAAGCATCTTACCGTTCACAAAAAGATGCCGGTGGCTGGGTTTCCCTCATCTATGCAGTAGATGCAAAAAACATCAGTATTACCGGAAAAGGTACGATAGACGGAAAAGGAAAAGGACGAAAAGGGCGTATCAGCGGATTGGGCGGCGACCGTAACGGACGGCCTCGTAACATTCTGTTTATCTCATGCAAAGATGTGCATGTGGAAGGTATTACAATGAGAAATTCCGCACTTTGGAATCAGCATTATTTGAATTGCGAAGATGTTACCATCGATCACATAAAAGTGTACAATCATAGTAATGGCAATAATGACGGAATAGACATCGACGGTTGCCGCCGTTTTATCCTTTCCAACAGCATTATCGACTCTGACGATGACGGTATCGTATTGAAGAGTACGGGTACGGCTCCCTGTGAAAATGTAATTATCAGCAACTGTATTGTCAGCAGCTTTGCCAACGCCATTAAATGTGGAACAGAATCAACGGGCGGCTTTAAGAATATTTCAATCTCCGACTGTATCGTAAAACCAAGCCGTCATACCGGGGAGCGGATTCTAAAATCAACTCCAAGTGGCATTACCGCCATTTCATTGGAAATTGTAGACGGCGGAATAATGGATGGGGTTACCATCAATAATGTTTTGATTGAAGGGACTGAATGTCCACTTTACATACGCTTAGCCAATAGAGGAAGACAGTACCCGGATGATGCACCGGTTCCTCCCGTCGGAAGAATGCGAAATATCCAAATCAGCAATATTACTGCCTACGGAACCGGTAATTTCTGTTCTTCAATCACGGGTATCGAGAATGCAAAAATAGAGAACATATATCTGAACAATATCCGTTTCATGAATCGCGGCGGACTGGTGGAAGGTGCTTTTCTGCCTGATCCGGCAATGGAAGGAAAACGCCACGATGTAGCAAGCGGAACGAAATGGAATAGATACTGGTCTTCTTTCAAAGAAGTGAAGGAAGACGAAAAGGGTTATCCCCAGCCCACTGTATGGGGAAATCTGCCAAGTTATGGATTGTTCATCAGAAATGTGGAGAATATCACAATAAATGACGCTACGTTCATGCCCGAAAAACCGGACCCACGTATTCCCGTGATTGCCGTAAATGTAGGTAACCTGCAAATGAACCGTATACAAGTGGATAGCCGAAAAACTGACACAGACGTTTTAATGCATAATGTATGGCAACATAAAATAGATGCTCAACTCCGCATTTCGGGAGAGACGGCTGATTTTAAGTCCGGTCGCATCGATGTTGGCAATGGCTCGCTCTATTATGAAGAAGCCGGAAGCGGAGAACCTGTAATCTTTGTACATGGCCATTCACTGGATCACAGAATGTGGGATGAACAATTCGCTGAATTTGCCAAAGAATACCGTGTGATCCGTTACGACTTACGGGGGTATGGTGCTTCTTCCTCTCAGACCGAAGATTATCAGTTTACCCATGTACAAGACCTGGTGACACTGATGGATTCTCTCCATATCCGGAAAGCACATATAGTTGGCTTGTCGTTAGGTGGTTTCATCGGTGCCGATATGTTAGGTTGGTTTCCCGAACGCATGGCATCAGCTTTCCTTGCAAGTGGAAATATACGTAAGTCGAAAGGACCTAGCCAACCTATGACCAAAGAAGAAGCTCTGAAACGGGATGAAGAAATTGCCGCCCTGAAAGTGAAAGGAGTCGACGTCATGAAGCGTGAATGGTTTGAAGGGCTGATGAGTTCGGGAGGTACCCGGAAAGAAAGGATGCGTCAGCCTTTATGGGAAATGATTGATGACTGGGATGCCTGGCAACCATTACACAAAGAAGTACGGGTAGTTGCAGGTCTGGATGCTTATGAAGCCATAAAAAAGAATCATCCCACAGTGCCGACTTTAATCGTGGAAGGCAAGTCAGCCAACAACCGCTATTCCAATCAACCGGAAATTCTGAAATATCTGCCGAACGGAAAGCTAAAGGTGTTGGAAGACTGCGGACACATGCTGAACATGGAACAACCTGAAGCATTTAATGCTGCATTGCGTGAATTTCTGAAACAATAAATTCACGCAATACAGATAATGCTATAAAATATAGAATGTTTGTGTGATAGGTTCGGCCGTTTGAATCTTAGGTTCTCCACTCCTGCCATACTGCCACGCCACTACCGTAACTTTTACCGGATAAACAGCACGCGGAGGAATCGGTGTAAATATCAACTGATTTCCCTCCACTCTGGCCGGTCCGGATTCTACATAAAAGCCAACAGGCAAGCCACTGTCGGAAGAAGCTTGTAATGTGACAGACTTTATTCCTCGTTTGACATCAGCCAACGCAGCAAAGGAGACTTTCTGTGGTGCTCCATCTATATTGCGAACAGGTATGGTGATCTGCGCCTGCTGAACAATCGGTTTATATTCCTTATCTCCCGGATGACGAACAGCAAAAACAATATCAGCCTTAGAGGATGCCCAGGAAATACTCCGATTCCATTCGACCTTGAAGGTATGGTTGTGAATTACTGCGGGGCCTGTTATCATTTCAAAGCAAATGGAATTATCCGCTGCATGGCCAATGCGTGTACCTACAGGCAGGTCCGTCCAATTCTTCAGGCGGGGACTATCACCGGGAACCGTATCCAGGAAAACAGGAGTCAGATGAAAAGAAACTCCATCTCCCTGAGGCAGAAATACCGGGTGAAGTTGCAAATGACTGTCACGCTGAACTACCGGCTTACCTTCTTGCACGACACCCACTAACTGCGGCTTCATGTTCCGGAAACGGGCTTGATAGGCCTGAGTAGCTTCTACCATTTCTTTATCAAAAAACCAGAAAGCATCATCCGGATTACCTTTATATTCTGCTACAGGCGCAGGCATACAAGTGGGTGGTTGATTCTTTTTCCAACGCTCAGCGAGCCAACCGGTTTTAGTAGGATCCACATGCCCGTATTGCAATGCTTTCTTTATATAAAGTGCGATATACTCAGCCTTACCGGGCGAATAAGCAAAATGGCCTTCGGCAGGACAAGCCAACATGCTCAATGGCAACAAAGGATGTTCTTTCCGCTCCTTCAATCCCTCATTACTCCAGGTATGTGCAGATTCATACTCCCCCATTGTTTCAAGACATGGGATATAGTCGATATTACGCTCTCCCCAGATATCCAGATTCAGCCATTTATCACGTACATAAGGCCACTGTCCACTGACTGAGATACAAGCTAATGTACGGTCGGGCATATATGCAGCTAAATAGTAGGGCCAGCTGGCAGCTGCCGAATGTCCGATACCAATCAATGGAGCCGATGCCAACTCCGTATATCCTGAAACTGACGCCAGATCTTTCAGAAAACCCTCTAAAGTTTCCCATGCTCCATCTGTAAAGTCGAATCCATGATTGAAAGAAGGACAAACCCATATTTGTGCTACATCCAATTCTGCCATCTTAATGCGGAAGTTCTCATCTTCCATTATAGAAATTTCTTCCATATTATGCTGTGCCACAAGCACAGCTTTCACGTGTTTACATTTCTCTGGTATCCATAAATAGGCTTTGGCATCAGGATTTTTCGGTTGTTTAGCAAAATTACGTACCGGCACAGCCCACTGCCATACGGCAGTCTGGGCTGAGACAGTGAACGTGATTACAATAAGAAATACCAACGAAAACAAAACTCGTATATTCATAGTATGCTTATCAGATACTTCCCGTACCACCCTATTTCTTGTTTTCACATGTTTCATCACAGTTTCTGTTGTTTATAAGTTTTTAAAGATTTATCCTTAGTAACCTCGGGCACTAAACGAATGGCAGAACCTCCCGAAGCCCTCAGATTAAAATGCAGCACAGTCTTGGCATTGACGCGGAATTTTGAGACTCTGACTTTCGTTCGTGTAGGAATAGATTTGTCGCCATCCGTATAGATTTCAGCCACATAATCTTTTCCGGCAGGCAGAAAACTCAAATCAACCGGCAACGTCCGTGCTTCATTATTTGTAATTGAGCCTATGAACCATTCCTCTCCTCTCCGGCGAGCTACAGTAATAAACTCACCGACTTCACCTTGTAAAACCTTCGTATCATCCCAGGTGGTGTACACATCATCAAAGAACTTTAATTCCGGTTCGTCCTGTGAATCCGAAGGTTTATCATACCAGTACATATATTGCAGAGGACTGTAATAGACAGCTGCTAAGGCCAATTGATGCGCCGGTGTAGTCTGGATGGACTTAGAACGGGGAACACCATAATTATCTTTTTCAACATTCAGCCTGCCAAAGTCCTGGCGATAGTAACATATTGTATAATCAGCTGCTCCGGCTACAAAGCGGGTAAAAGGCAACGTAACATTGTGAGTGGCATCCGGAAATTCTTCATTGCCGCGAATACCTTCCTGAGTCATCAGATTAGGATAAGTACGACTAAAGCCTGTCGGGCGGTATTCATCATGGATGTCTACCATCAGCCCATAATCAACACACTTTTTCACGGCTTCGTGCATCCATTTTGTCCACACCTGCGAACCTACCTGCACAAACCCAAACTTAATTCCAGAAATTCCCCATGATTTATACAAAGGAAGTATCTCATCCAGCTGTTGCTGCAAAGCCCGCTGATTAACATAGAGTATAACTCCGATGCCATGCTGCTTCGCATAAGCAACCACTTCTTTCAGATTCAGTGCATCTATTTTCGGATTCCTACGCGGATCAAGTGTTACAGTAGTGGCATCTGAAGCCTTATCATACTCAAAACCATACCAACCGGCATCAAAGTGGATATATTGCAGATTCCGTTTTACAGCAAAGTCTACCAAAGCTTTTCCACCTTCTGTGGTCAAGGTCACTTCACGCATCACTTTTCCCGGTTTAATCCAGGAAGTATCCTTAATCCGACATGGCGGATTAAGATTTAACAGGATATCGTTATGTTCTAAAATCTCACCCGGCTTGTCAGCACACATGATTACACGCCACGGAGTAGAATAAGGTGCAATATCTTCTACCGGACCATACATAGCCGATATAATCGTATTCTTTTTAGTCGATGACACATTGAACTTCGTACGTACATAATCAACCACTTGCGCTTCAGCCAGGCAGACATATCCTCCACCTGCCAGTGTCAGCAGCAATGGACGGTCCGACTCGCCCGGCCAGTTTTCAAGAGGCAGATAAGAATACGGGGTCTGAGCTTTAGGGGTAAAATAGGCTTTAGTACCTTCGGGCATGGTATATTCTGTATACTCATCTGTAATCTTCAGATATTGTCCGCCCGGAAAATGGTAACGGAAGGCAATTCCCTCATCATAGGCACGGATATCAAGAATCAACTTATCACGTCCATTCTGACGATTGACAAGTATTTTCCATGCATTATAGCAGTCTTTAATTTCACTTCTTTCACCATAGACCGGATGCCAGATCGTATCTTTCCGACTACTATCCACAGTTCCGATTTCAACTCCATCCCGCCATTCTACATTTGCATTGATTCCCAATAAGGAAGGTTTTACTGTCTGTTTTCCGTTCCAGGTCAAAGAATAGTGTAATTGTCCACCGCTATCACTCAACGTAAACTGGTATTTTCCATCCGGTGATGTCATATTCACCTCCTTGCCCTGTACACTCAAAGACAAAGCTACCCATAACACTCCTACAAATAATTTTTTCATTTCAGAATTCTACTTTATATTATTACTTTACATATTGTACGTGTTTCACAAAATCGCCAGTTTGTATATTCGGGCTATCAGCACCTATTCTTGTGCCATAGTATTCGACATTATCGAATATGATACCGGAAACATCATGCCGTTCATCGATTCCCTGAATCAGTACGGCTCCTCTTTCCGCCTTGCGATCACTTTCTTTGCCATAAGTGGTAATATTACGGAAAGTTACATTATGAATATAAGGACCATAAGAAGGAACAACTACAAATTCTCCATAACCACAACTTCCGGGACCACGTCTGCCAGGTCCCACCTTTATATCATTCGGAGTAGGTTTCTCTATCGGACGTGTACCCACTAACTGAAGTGCAGGTGTCAGCTTTATCAGATTATACGGAATTTCTCCATTAATCCTGATATTCTCAAAACACAAATTCTCCATTGGCATTTCTCCTGTAGGATGCAACCAGAATATCTGAACACGGTCACGGTCAGGAAAATGAATCACATCCACATTACGCGCTGTGAAATTACGAAATACCGGACAACTGCTTTCCGTTGCCATACGAAATACATTGGCAAAATCAACCCAGAACACACAGTTCTCTACTACTATGTTCTCAACCGGTTTTGATTCTCTTTCTCCTCCGGCACGGGTTATCCCCTTCGGAGAAACCGAATCATCATCTGTCCGAAAAAAACAATTCCGAATCGTCACGTTACTGGAATTGCAAGGATCTACACCGTCATCATTACCTACACGGGAACCTGCCAAACGAATACGATCTATCAAAACCCGGTCACAATTCTGAGGTACAATAGTCCAATAATAAGAACCTTTTATGATAATATCCCTCATTACCAAATTATTGCAGTTCTTAGCATTTATCATATAGTCAGTGGGGCCGGCATTATGTTCCCAATCGGAACCATCTAAAATTCCCCTACCGCAAATTGTAATATTATCGCCTGTAGCCTCTATACCGGCATTGACTACCGCACCCCCTGCCAGATAAAGTGTTTGATTACTGCCCAGTCTGATCAAACCGTTTTCAGGATTATGTTCCCCAGGACCAAAATAAATAACATTCGGATCATTCTTTGAAGGAATATCTGTTTCCAATTCATTACAGAATAGAATCAACGGGCTGTTACAACCATCCGGCTCAAAAGATATATCACAAGGTTCGTTCAGATGGAAAGTAGCAATATCTTTATTAACAGAAGGATGAATTGCATATTTATCCGGTAATATATTCAAGTGATCCAGAGATAGTTTACTCTTAATCTTAACAGTCACTGTTCCTGAGAAATCAAAATATGCAATCGAATATTTTTTATCATGATGCTGTGTTTTCGCCATATAAACGGGTACCGAAACGCCATCCACTTCTACCATATAATCGGAAGATAAAGTCTCTCCTTTCGGAGCTGGATAGCTGATAACTTTGGCATTGACTGTTAATATTGACAATGCAGCTAACAGTAACAGATGAACAATTCTTTTCAATGATGTTTCCATAATACTTTTCATATTTTCAAAGTTAGTAAATTATTGTTTTTTGATGTATCATCTTTTACTAAAAGACGTATAGCGGCTTGTTTTTACTCAACACAGAAAGATTTAAATCCCTTTTTCTTTTATATAAATTAGGTAAATCGGCAGAATGAAACGTTTTATCGACATAGTAATCCATATAAAATATTACAATGCCATGAAAACATTTCATTTTTTTCCATGGAAAAGCAGAATCTTCCCGATCCTCTTTATCCTACTATCAATGTACAAGCCTTCAACAGCTCAAACGACCCGTAATTCTCATCATGAAATTGCAGCCCAAGCCAGTAGCAAGAATGACTGGGAAAACGAGAAAATATTCGCTATTAACAAAGAAGAAGGACATGTAACCTTCATTCCTTTTGCCAATACCGAAGAAATGAGAAAAGACGAATCATACACAATGCCCTGGAAGCGGAATAATTCATCTTACTATCAACTTTTAAATGGTCAATGGAAATTCAACTGGGCAAAAGAACCTTCTGAACGTCCGGTAAACTTCTACAAAATGAATTATAATGATTCTGAATGGGCCGAAATTCCTGTTCCATCCACCTGGGAATCATTAGGCTATGGAACTCCTATCTATACAAATGTTACATATCCATTTTTGAATAATCCTCCCTTTATTCAGCCCCAAGATGGATATACCATTGTTAACGAACCTAATCCTGTCGGTTCCTATCGTAAAGAATTCATTTTACCCGTCGAATGGAAGGAACGTGAGGTTTTCATTCATTTTGATGGTTGTTACAGCGGTTTATATGTATTCGTCAATGGTAAAAAAGTTGGTTACAGCCAAGGAGCCAGCAATGATGCGGAATTCAATATAACTAAATATGTAAAACCGGGAAGAAATATCCTCGCTTGTGAAGTCTATCGATGGACAGATGGCAGTTATCTGGAAGATCAGGATATGTTCCGCTTATCCGGTATACACCGGGATGTCTATCTTATTGGTGTACCTAAGATGCATGTACGCGATGTCATATTAAAATCTGACGTTAGTGACGACCTGAAAACAGCCACCATTCAAGTAAAGACAGAATTGACAAATAAGGGAAATACAGTCAATAACAGTAAAATCAGAGTATCACTTATCAATAATAATAAGATATGCATTGACAAATTCGAGATGAATGCCGGAAAAGTAAAATCCGGGGAAAGTATTTATCTAGATGGTAAACTTTCCGTCCAATCTCCCAATTTATGGAGTGCCGAAATACCCAATCTTTATAATATCGACATCGAACTTATTGATGAATATGGAGTCGTAAAAGAAGCACTCACTCAGCGTTATGGAATCCGTAAAATTGAGTTGCGTAACAAAAAGATATACATTAATAACCAACTTGTCATTTTCAAAGGTGTAAACAGGCATGATACACATCCCCGCCTCGGCAAAGCAATTCCGGCAGAAATATACATGAAAGACCTATTATTGATGAAACAGAATAATATCAACACAGTGCGTACCAGTCATTATCCCAATGATGTAAAGTTCTATGCAATGATGGACTACTATGGTATGTATGTAATGGACGAAGCAGATTTAGAATGTCACGGAAACCGTGAACTTCCTAAAATAGAGAGTTGGGCGGCTGCTTTTATCGACCGGAATGTACGCATGGTACAGCGTGATCGGAATCATCCGTGCGTCATTTTCTGGTCAATGGGTAATGAGTGCGGCAAAGGAGATAATTTCTACAAAGTATATGAAGCCATCCGGACCATGGACGACAGACTTATCCATTATCAGGGATACAATGAATCAGCAGATATGGACTCATCCATGTATCCCTCGATGGAGGTAATGATCAAAATGGATACAACGAATTCTGAAAAACCCTATTTCCTTTGTGAATATGCCCACGCCATGGGCAATGCCATCGGCAACCTAAAAGAATACTGGGATTACATCGAATACAAGTCCAACCGTATGATAGGCGGATGTATCTGGGACTGGGTAGACCAAGGTATGAATAAACCGGGAGAAGCGGATAACCGGTATTATTACGGTGGCAGTTTTGGTGACAATCCGAATAAAGAAGATTTCTGCCTCAACGGCATCATAACTTCCGACCGTGCGATTACAGCTAAATTACTACAAGTAAAGAAGATATACCAATACATCAAGTTTGAATTGGAAGAAGAACTTCTGAAAGTGAAAAATGAATATGCTTTCTATAATCTAAAGGATTTCTCTTTAATTTATGATATCTACAAAAATGGTAGACGAATTAAATCTGCAAAAACAGAACTGCCATTCACACCAGCAGGACATAGTGCAAATATCCGGATTCCATTCAAACAACTCATGATTGATACCAATAGTGAATATTATATCAATGTATACGTTATTCTGAATGAAACAACCTCATGGGGAAAAGCCGGACATACTATAGCAGAAGAACAGTTTATCATACAAACACCTGCTACAACAGCACATGCATCCAAATCTTCCGGTACCATTATGCTGGCAGCGGACAAAAACTGGTTACGTATCACAGCTGATAATTTTGAAACAGTTTTCAATACAGATGAAGCGCGCATGATACTTCTCAGATATCATAATTCAGATATCATCTACGGACATGAAGGTCTTACCTACAATGGTTACCGCTATATCAGTAATAATAAACGTGATTGGAAACCAACTACTTTTGAAGTGAAAGATTTCAGTTACCAATTGGCCGAAAATCATAGTTATGTAAAGGTGATCACAAAAATGGAGGCAACTATAGATAATATAACAGTCCCATATTGTGTAAACTATACCATTTATGCCAATGGCACAATCGATGTAGATGCCACATTCACCACAAATGACCATTTCAATCTCCCTCGATTGGCTTTACAAATGTCCCTATGTCAAAGACTGGAACAAGTGGAATGGTACGGTCGTGGTCCTATAGAGAATTATTGGGATAGAAAAGATGCAGCTTTTCTAGGTATTTATTCCAAAACAGTATCTGAAATGGGAGAAAACTATGGCCACCCCCAATCTATGGGTAATCGTTGCGACACACGCTGGCTGGAGATGAAAGATAAAGCCGGTTCAGGCATCCGTTTTTCCGGTGATGTTCCATTTGAATTCAGCGCATTGCACTATACGGACAAAGACCTGTTCTTTGCTCGTTATGGACACGACTTAGGCAACTTCCATCGTGCAGAGACCATATTGAATATTAATGCCATTCAAAATGGTCTTGGAAATGCCAGTTGTGGTCCCGGCCCGCTTCCACAATATCTCATTCAAAAGAATAAAGAATATAATTTGAAGTTCAGAATGGAATCTATCAGATAGTCCTCAACATCGGGCTACAAGAGACTGTTTCAGATTGGAATGAAACAGTCTCTTTACACAAACTTACAATAGTAAACAAATACATAAAAGAAAGCTTTTTATCTTTATCTAAATTCAAGATTTTACCTTCACAATCACCAGCTTCTCTGATATACATTTCCTCTTTCATCCTACTGATAGAACAACGCTTAGATCAGACAATGATTGTTATGGGAATCCTTGGTTTCTTCCTTATTTTTGTATCTTAAAGCTAAAACAAAATCACAATGCAGCATCAATTGTAACATTATAAAATGATAATATTATAAACAATAGAT
>OHOJ01000025.1_pt1 | contig 94925 bp, 84 predicted proteins | sample 1569791 | NCBI WGS metagenome assembly OHOJ01 (sample SAMEA3879542, study PRJEB24766) | human gut metagenome | biome: human-associated habitat; feature: feces | place: USA | collected 1985/1987
ACGACCGCACAGGTTGCTATAGAAAAACTGCTTTGATTATATTCTAACATATGTGGATAAAAAAACAACAAAAAAAATACGCAACAGAAAAGTCTGTTACGTATTTTGACTTTTTTTATTAAAAACATAATAATCTGATGAAAGCTGCTACTATAAGTATTAATGCTAATGCTTTTTCTGCAATATATGACCTTGCATCCGGTACATAGGTTTTCTCCCAGATTGAGTATGCACATCCACACCCCACTGCAAACATGCAATATATCTTAAACGCCTGCGAATTCATACAATCAGTGAAAAACATTATAATAATCCATACTATTAAAAATAGCATTAAAACTAAGTACTTTAAAAATAATTGAATCTTCTTCATGGCAAATCCCCCTTAAATATATAACTGCATCATTGTGCTTCCATAAATAGCTTCCTTCACTTATATAGACGCAATCCACGCTTATATATTACCAAAACCAAGAAATTTTTTCAATCTCTACTTTATCACCACCGCAATTACATAATCCTCAAGCTTACGAAACACTACCCTTTTTTCATAAGCCTCCATAGTCTCATCATCCAGCTCCCCTGAAAAGCCTGTACCGACGAGCTTCATTATCGCCTCATACTGTGTCCAGTATTTTGTAAGCTCAATCTGAAATGCCTCAGATTCATTCTCAAAGCCATCGAGTCTGTCAAGCTGCTCCTTTCGCATTATACGCTTTGCCACTTTGTAGCTCATGCGCTTTGTATGCTCTATGTCCACGCCAACAGGTCTGTCTGATATTGCAAGCACCACATATGAACCGCTGTGTGCCAGATTAAAAAAAGCTGCGCTCTCATTCTTATATCCTGCTGCTATTTCCGGCTTGCCATGCTCATTTCTGACAAGCTGTTCATCCGATGATATCCCCAGATATTTGTAGAGCATGTATCCCGCCAAAAGCTCCTGATTTGCTGCGCCACACAGCCTGTTGCTGCCTGTTTTTACACCTTTTTCTGAAATAGTTGTGTATTTATCCACATAATAGGCAGACACATGTGGAATTATCTCCTTCTGCCGGCCTGCGATGGAATCCGTTTTTTCTATAAAAATCTGACAGTTATTGTTTATTTTCCATACCATCCCAAGTCACCTTTCTATAACTCCAACCTTCCCCTGCCTTTATCAAAATACAACTAGTATTATAAATTACCAATATGATATCTGCAGCTTATGCTAATTATCCCTACGATATCTGCAGCTCATACAGCTTCCTGTATATGCCATCCTGCTCCAGAAGCTCCCTGTGCGTACCGCGCTCACATATACGTCCCTTGTGCATGACCATGATGCAGTCAGCATGCTGGATAGTGGACAGACGATGCGCAACCATGATTGTTGTCCTGCCATCCATGAGCTTTTCGAGTGCCTCCTGTATGAGAATTTCTGTCTCTGTATCTATGTTGGCGGTTGCCTCGTCCATGACCAGTATGCTCGGATTGTGGGCGAGTGTCCTTGCAAAGGACAATAGCTGACGCTCTCCTGCCGAGAAGGTTGCACCACGCTCCGTAACCGGCTCGTGATAGCCCTGTGGGAGCTTTTCGATAAAGTGTGAGGCATTTACATATTCTGCTGCCGCCTTCACCTGCGCATCCGTGATATCGTCATCATTCAGGCGGATATTGTACGCCACATCCCCCTCGAATATAAACACATCCTGCTGCATCTGACCGATTGCACTGCGAAGCTGCTTTTTGCTAAGCTGTCTGATATCGATGCCATCAATGTAGATATGTCCCTTTTGTATATCATAATACCTGCCTATAAGATTTAAAATGGATGATTTTCCTGCTCCGGTTGCGCCGACAAAGGCCACCTTCTCGCCCGGATTAATGACAAATGAGACATCCTTAAGCACATAGTTTTCGCCGTCGTAGGCAAACCAGACATGGTCAAATTCAATTTTTCCGGTGATTTTATCCGGCTGCTTTGGATTTTCGACCTCAGGAATAAATTCATCCTCATCCATAACCGTAAATATCTTCTCTGCTGATGCAATTGATGACTGCAGTGTCGAAAACTGCTCTGCAAGTTCCTGTATCGGGTCGAAAAATGACCTGATGTAATTCGAGAAAATATACAGAGTGCCGACCGAAATAATCTCATCAAACACATTTCTGCTTCCGAACCACAGCACTATCATCAGTGACAAAATGCTCAGAATATAGATAAGCGGACGGAACACCGCATACATAAGCATCTCCCTGTAAAAAGCCTTGTAGAGCTTTGTATTTTTATCATGAAATTCCTCGAACTTACGCTCCTGTCTGCCAAATATCTGTATAATTTTCATTCCCGAAAGATGCTCGGACAAAAATGTATTGATGTCCGTCAGGCGCGTACGGTAAAGCCTGTAAATATTTCTGGCAATTTTCTGGCACAGCACCGTAAGCCCAATTACAAGCGGCATCAGCACAAATGATATCGCAGCAAGCCTAACATCAAGCACGAGCATAACGCCTGCAAGTCCCACTATTTTTACAATATTTCTGAAAAGCTGTACGAGAATGCCCGAATACATCTCATTGAGAGCCTCAACATCATTTGTCACACGGGTTACAAGCTTTCCAACCGGCGTGATATCAAAATACCTGCTGCCAAGAGACTGGATATGTCTGTAGAGGTCTTTTCTCATCTGAAGAATGATATTCTGGCCTGTTTTCTGCAGTATCCAGGTCTGAGCGATGTTGAATGCAAAGCTTAAGGCAAGTACAACCGCATATTTGATAGCTGTGGCAATTATTACATCATAATCCCCATTTGCTCCAAAAGTATCAATTGCATCTCCCACCAGCATCGGCCTGTAAAGGTCAAAGGCTGTCAGTCCCAGCACCAGCAGAAGGGCAAAAATCACCCAGTGGGCATACGGCTTCATGTAGGCTATGAGGCGCATTGTGGAGCTTTTTTTATTCATTTCGTTTTTATTTATATTTTCACTCGAATTCATACTATAATCTTCTCTGTTATTTCATAACTATTCATCGTCAAATCTGCATAGCAACTCTTTTCAAGCACTTTAACTGCCAAGCTCACTCTCAAGTTGCTGCTTATGGCTGATATCAGCGTAAAAACCGCCAAGCTCAAGCAGCTCTTCAGGAGTGCCATACTCTGTCAGTTTTCCGTCAGAAAGCACTGCCACATGGTCAGCCTTCTGCAGTGTGGAAATCCTGTGGGCAATCACTATGGTTGTCTTGCCCTGTCTGGTTTCCATGAGGTTTTCAAGTATCTGCTCCTCTGTATCGGTATCGACAGCAGAAAGTGAATCATCCAGTATAAGGATTGCAGAATCCTTTAAAAGTGCTCTGGCTATCGAGCTTCGCTGCTTCTGGCCTCCCGAAAGTGTCACTCCGCGCTCTCCAACCATGGTCTTGTACTCATCCGGAAAGCCCATGATATTATCGTGTATACACGCATCCTTTGCAGCCTGTTTTACCGCATCAAGAATTGCCGGGTTGTCGGCAATCCTGTCCTCCAGACCAAATGCTATATTCTCCTCGAGTGTGTCGGAAAACAGGAAATTCTCCTGTGGCACATATGAGATATCACGGTGTAAAACCGCCAGCGGATAGTCTGTTATCGGGCGGCCATCCAAAAGTATCATGCCGTTTTCACAGTCATAGACTCTAAGCAAAAGGTCGGCAAGTGATGATTTTCCGCTTCCGGTACGTCCTAAGATACCAAGCATCTCGCCCTGCTTCACATGTATGCTCACGTCTGAAAGCACCGGCTTGGTGCCGTCAGGGTATGTGAAGCTGAGGTGGCTAAGCTGTATATCACCATGTATTTGTATTTTATCATAAATACCCTCAGCTAAATTATCTGTATTTCTGCCTGCCGTGCCATCATTTTCTATTACATTTTCCGGTGGCACCATATCGACAATATCAGGTTTTTCCTCGAAAATAGTCCGGATTCTGCCCCATGCCGCAGCCGCCTGAGAAAATGTGTTGATACAGTCGCCTGCCGCAATCATAGGCCACACAAGCATATCGATGTATGAGTTGAATGCCACGAACTGACCTATCGAAACCTGTCCGTCAAGCACCATCCTGCCACCTGCAAGGAGTGTCACTATCACGCTTATTCCGATTACGGCATCCAGCGTCGGGCCAAAGACAGCGCGAAGCTTTACCACAGCAAGATTTTTCTCCCTGCTGTTCTCGCAAGCCTTTTCAAACTGCTTAAAGTCCTCGTCCTCCTGCGCAAATGCCTTGACCACGCGGATACCGGCAATGCTCTCCTGCACCTTGTCAGAAAGATAGGAGAAAGCATCCTGCCTTTTCACCTGACGTTTCTTTGACTCTATTCCATAAAAATAGCAGCCGATTGCAATGAAAATAAGTGGAATAAAAGCAAATAATGTCAGCTTAAAATCCACGTATACTACCATTTTGACAAGCACCATCACCGTCATGATTACCGCGTCAAACACGGTGATGACAGCCATTCCGGTTCCCATCCTGACAGCCTGTAAATCGTTAGTGAAATATGCCATAAGGTCTCCTGTCTTATGGCTGTTGTAATAGCGCGCCGAGAGTGTCTCCATATGCGAAAACATATCATCGCGCAGTCTGTATTCTATTCCTCTTGATGCTCCTATGATGAAATATCTCCATCCAAAGCGCCCCGCCATGATTATCAGGCCTGTTATCAATATCTTAAATATAATGCCGCCCACGCCCGCCATATCAAGCTTTCCTGCAGTGATTCCGTCGATTATCTCCCCAATAAACTGCGGAATGTACAGATTTGCAAGGTCTACTGCAAGGAGCACAAAAATGCCTATCGCATAATGCCATTTATATGCAAGCAGATATGGGCGCAGCGAGTATTTTTTATCGTTCATGTTATTCCTCCGTATTTTAAATGCCACTGTATAGCAAGCATGCTGGGTTAACCACGCTACATTCTGTATCTACCTCCACAAGTCTGCTACGAAATACGTGAGTGCCGCCCATGTATACACAGAATAGTATATGCCGTGCTCGTCCACTCCATCCTCAAGTATCTTCTTCGCCTGCGCCTTAGTCAGAAGGTCGAATCCGTCAAAGAGCTCGCCGCCCACTGCGCCCTCCTGCGACATTCCATTAAGGCTATCGCGGTTAAGTACAATCTTTACAAGGGCGTTGCTTTCATCTGTCATGCCCGGTGTACTGAAAAGACATGGATTGATTACAGATACCGTGTCTTTTTCTGTCACTTTAAGGCCGGTCTCCTCATGAAGCTCACGCATGGCGGTTTTTATAAGTGGCACTGTATTATCATTATCCCCGGTGCAATCCTCCGGTTCAATAAGTCCTGCAGGTACGCTGAGCAGATACTGACCTGTCGGATATCGGAACTCGCGGTTCATTAACAGACATGGCTCATGACCTGATTTCTCGTCATCATCTGACGGATTCCATATTACCACGCAGCTCACCGCATCCGGAAGCATTTTCTTGAACTCCTCTGTGGATTTGGCGGCTACAAGGTCTTCTTCATCTCTCCTTGTGGCATTATAATAATGCCTGCCCTCTTGGTACTGAAGGTCAAACACCTTTATAAATTTTGATTCAAATAAGCTTTTTATTTTCATAAATTTTTGTCTCTTTTCATTAAACCTTTAATGTGCTCAGATACTCCTTCTGCTGTGGCGTGATGCGATAGCTCTCACGCGCCTTTTGTATCGCCTTGTTGTGGCTCCAGCTATCCATAAGCCTTTCCTGCAGTATCGGCAACACTGCATCATACTGCTTTGCAAGTGCCGTAGCGATATACCATGCCTTCATCATGTTTACATAATACTCCTTGGAACGGATTTTTGCCACATCTAAAGCATATTTTATATCAAAATCCTCATCGAGATATAGGCGCATCAAAGTGCCAATGCCATACCTGACAGTGTAGGGCTTATCCGAATCCAGCCACTCATATACATGCAAAAGAAGCTCATTTTTGTGCTTTTTGAACACAGCCGGCACACCACTGTCGCATGTCGCCCAGTTGTCTATGTATGGCAGGAATGCTTCCAGATAAGCCAATGCCGTATCATAATCCTTCATCTGCATAACAAGAAACATATGCAGGTTATTTTCCTCATAGTAGTAATGTGGCAGAGTGTTTAGAAACTTTTCCACATTGTCACAGTCATTTTCATTCACTGTATTACAGACCCGTTTCTCTTTTTGAACCGACAAAAAGAGCCTGCTGCCATGAGCAAGCTCCTTTGCATACTTTCTAAGCACCGGGACTCTTATTCCTATTATGCGTTCTTTTTCAATATTGGGCATAAGCCTCGCATGAAATTCCCTGTAATTTTTATCCTGTAGCGCAAACAGATTCTCTAATTCTGCCAACAAATCTTTCCCTCCGTAATAACAGGATATCTGATAAGCAGCTTCTCATCAAGATTCTCCCTGTTCATGTCTACCGCTGTGATCTGGCTATTGTCATATGTGGTGTAATAGTAGATTCCCTTATCGCAGTTGCAGCATGAGGTATAGAGCGTAATCTCATATTTGCCCTCTGTCACCTCGCACAGACCTCTCTGCTGGTCCACAGAGCCTAATATGTGGAAGAACTGGCTCACACTTGCATTCTCACTGTCATCCGATTTGGAGTTTTGCTTTGTGAATGCCACACGTACAAAGCGTGACTGCGATGATAAATCTCCCGGCAGTCCCAGGCCTCCCATTCCGCGGCTGTATGCACTAAGCTCCACTCCCGGTGCAAATGTATTTTCAGGCTGCTTTGTGGATAAGCCTCTATAATTATTGAGTGCAGCCATCTGATATGGGAATGGCGGATTGTTTGTGAGCACACCTACCGGATTGTCGTAAACATGCATACCGTCTGCCATCGACTCCACCACAATGCACTCATTTCTGTCGGCTATGATCCAGTGAAGCTGTGCAACCGGAAGCTGACTGCTAAATGGTGTATCTACCAGTAAAATACGATTTAATTTTTCCTTTGCATCCGCTACCGTAGCGCATAGTGACAGTATCCACGGTATAAACTCAAACTGTGCTACCTTTGTCTTTGCAATGCCGCATGTGCCATTCTCGCATGAGCTGTTTTCGTCTGCTGCCGCATATGCTGCATTTCCCACGAAATTCAGTCCTGCCATACCGAGTCCCTTTTCATTTATAGCATCATAGTAAAGAGGATAGTCACCTGCCACATGTGCCATTCCAATGATTGCATAATGGTTTTCAAGCTTTCCTGCATGCCTGAAATCAAACACATAGTTTCGCGGTGTTACCGCAATCTCATCTCCATATGAAAATTCGTAATCGAGTGTTCTTCCAAAATAGAAATCCTTTGTTTTATAAGTTGCTGCTGTACACATAATTATGACCTCCTTGTTATGCTGCCATACTTAATCAGTATCCCTTAGATTGTAGAGTACTATACATCATATTTGCAATTATTTCAAGCAACACACCCCTGAAGTATTTGAACAAAAAGGCAGCAGACGGTCTGATAACCGGCGGCTGCCTTAATAAGTGCTGTGCTATTCCTGTATTATGCCTGTTTATTGTCCTGCTCATTATCAAGTGCGATAAGCTTTGCAATGATTTCCTCGCATATCTGTGTAACATTCTTGCCATCTGTAGCAACTGTTACATCTGCCACCGCCTCATAGCGCTCCTTTCGCTTTTCCATAAGGCCGCTGATATACTCAACATTCATGTTGCCGTTTAGTATCGGGCGCTCGTCACTATCCTTTACTCGCTCGTAGATAGTCTCAGGCTTTGCTGTAAGGAGAACTACACGGCCGTTTTTCTTCATATGGTCTGCATTTTCCTCTCTCATGACAACACCACCACCGCAGGAAACAATGGTCTGCTTTCTCTTCTGAAGCTCTATAAGTGTGTTGCTCTCTAAGTTTCTGAAATATGCCTCACCGAACTCATCAAATATTTCTGAGATTGACATGCCTCGATTCTCAACAATCATCTGATCCATCTCGACACGGTCCATCTCGAGCTTATCCTTTAATTCTCCTGCTACAGTGCTTTTTCCTGCACCCATGAAACCGATCAGGAAGATATTGTAATCGAAAAGGCTCTTTGCCTGGATACGACGGCTGTTCTTCATGATATACTTGAAAATATCAAGTATCTCTTCCTCAAATTCATTATCGCCAAGCTTTGCCGCAAGTGCATCTGTCTGCTTTTTCTCCTGCTCCGGCTGTAAGATTGGGATTCCTGTTGCCTTCTTGTATGATATAATCTCCTGAATGTGTGACATTCTGACCGCAAGCTGCTTAATTATTATATCGTCACATTCCCCAATCTTTGCGCGGATTTCCTCGATTTTGTCCATGGTGTGTCTCCTTACTTATGTGTGGTTTTCATATTGGATTTTGATATTTAGCGAAATATCGTCAAATTATATTTATTATAACTTCATGTTATAGTATTTCGCATTTTTGATAACCACAAATTTCTTAGTCATAGTATAACAAGACTTTACCAATTTATCAAGCAAAATATTTTAATGCTTTAAAGTGTTATTGTGTCAGATATGCATCCACAATATCAGACGACACATTTTTCTCAATCGATTCATATATCTGCTGACACTCCTTGCGAATCTGCTCATGCACTTCATCGCTTAAGGTGATGATTTGTGTGCCGCTATCCTCGATTGTCTTTATCTTTGAGGCAATCCGCTCGTCAGACTGCTCTCTGGCGTACTGTTTCGCTGTCTCGGCTGCCTCACGGATAATCTGCTGCTGCTCATCTGTCAGTCCTTTCATGAACTCCTCGCTTACTATGAGCGATATCAGATGTGGCAGATGATTTGTCTCCACTACATAATCCTGCTGCTCGTAGAGCTTATTGGATACGATTACCTCGTATGGGTTTTCCTGCGCATCTATAGTGCCCTGCTGTAAGCCGATATACACCTCCGAGAAAGTCATAGGTGTCGGGCTTGCTCCGAGCGCCTTCCAGTATGCCATATGGTAAGAGTTTTCCATGGTACGGATTTTCTGACCCTTAAAATCAGCAAGGCTTTCTATCTTTTTGTTTGTTGTCATGACACGGAAGCCCTGGTCTGCATATCCCAAAAGCTCGTAGCCGCCGTCATTGTAGACCTGCTGCATGAGCTTCATAAACTTTGGATTGTCCACATGCTCACGTACCTCATCAATGCTGTCAAAAAGTGCCGGCATATCAAATACTGCAGTATCCTTCATGAAAGTGACCTGCGGTGCAGTGTTCTGTACTACAAAAGGTATATCTCCATCCTTGCATGACTCGAGAAGCTCTCTGTCTCCGCCCAGTACACTGTTTGGATACACACTGATTTTCATTTTGCCATCGCTTAATCTTTCCACTTCATCGGCAAATTTCTCTGCATATATCTGTGTCACGGTGTCCTCAGGACTTGAGCTGCCGAGAGGCCATGCGTAGCGCTGTACCCCGGCATCCTTAGCTGCAGCCTGCGAGCCTTCACCAGCTAAGCCGCACGCGGCAAGTCCTGCTGTAAGCGAAAGTATCATCATGACGGATGCAGCTCTTCGCCACAATCTATATTTGCTATACGATCTACGCGGTTTATTATATTTACCAGCTTTTTTACATAAAAACAAGCCAAATCTACTCATATTTTTCTCCAATTACAACTGTGTGCCTAAATATCCTACAATCATCATTAAATCTGCTTATACCTGTTATTACATATTTCTGTACCGAATAGTTACTATTTCTCTATAATAAGCACAGACTGATTGCCGGAATAAATGTAAGAAGCAGAAGTGCCAGCAGGAAATATCCTATCATAGGCGCTGCCTTCTTTGCTATCTGCATGACCGGAACATCCGTCAGTGAGCTTGCCACAAACAGGTTTACTCCTATAGGCGGTGTGACAAATCCGATTGCAAGGTTTACGATCATGACCACACCAAAGTGGACCGGGTTCATTCCTATGCTCTGCACGATAGGAAGCAGGATTGGGCTTAAAATAAGGATAGCCGGTGTGGTATCCATAACCATTCCTACAATGAGCAGGAACACATTTATCACGATAAGAAGCACTATCTCATTTGTAAAATGTGCAAGTATCCATGCGCTGACTGTCTGTGGCACCTGCATGAGTGTGAGCACGCGTGAAAACGCGGTCGATGCGGCAAGTATAAACAATATAGGTGCATATGTCTTCATCGCCTCCACCATGATGCCCCATATTTCTTTTACCTTTATGGATTTGTAAATAAAAAGACTTACAAAAAGCGCATAAAATACTGAAATTACCGCAGCCTCTGTAGGCGAAGCTATACCGGCGTAAATGCATCCAAGTACTATAACCGGGCTCAAAAGTGCCCATATACTGTCCTTCAATATACTAAAAAGACCCTTGTTTCTAAGCTCTGAGACCTTTGCATTTATCTTTTCCTTGTCCTCTCCATAGCGCTTGCAGTGATAATATGCATAAAACATAAGAAGCGCTCCTATCAAAAGTCCCGGAATGATTCCTGCAAGAAAGAGATCACTGACCGACTCACCGGTTGCCATCGCATACATGATAAAAGGTATGCTTGGCGGTATGATGACTCCGAGTCCTCCCGCAACCGCAACAATTGCCGTTGAAAAATCCTTTTTGTAGCCCAGCTCCATAAGAAGCGGAATGGTCATGCTTCCGACAGCCGCAACAGTTGCAGGCGCAGAGCCGGAAATCGCTCCATAGAACAAGCAGGTGATGATAACCGCACATGGGATTCCTGCGGTTCTTTTTCCTATAAAATACACAAAAACATCAAACAATTTTTGTGAGATTTTGCCGTGTGCCATGACGATTCCGGCAAGCACAAACATAGGCACCGCTAAAAGCGGGAAGCTGTCTATACCACCGAGCATAGAGCGGATAACATAGCTGGCACTGGCTGTAAAAGATGAGTCAAACGCGCCCGGCAGCACTGCCACTATTCCCAGGGAAATAGATACCGGAATAGCAATGACCAGACATATCACAAATAATATAAAAACTACTGCTGCTGACATCTATTTCTCCTTTCTCTTTTCAGCTTTACTATGAATTGCTTCAATATCCTCCACAAGCTCTTTCTCGCGGTAAGTGTCTTCGACAACGGCTTCCTCTATAACCGAGGCAATACTGCCCTCCTCAAGAGGCTTTTCATCTTTTTTCAGGACAATTTTCCACTCGCCAAACCATCTCTGCGCGATGCGGAAGGCCGTGATTATAAAGCATACAAACGGTGCAGCCTGCACATAGTACATAGGGATACCGCAGGCAGGACTTACCTGACCGCTTTCTATTGTATTTTTCAGATATATGAATGAATACGGTATCAGATATACGAAAAACACAAACTCAACTGTCAGATTTAATACCTTCCAGAGTGATTTTCCTCTTCGTGGAAAAAGCTGTATAAACTGGTCTATCTTTATTGATATGCATTTACGTGTGCAAAGGCTGACACTCAAAAATGCTGACCAGATAAACAGGTATCTTGTGATTTCCTCAGACCATGAAAGCGACATGCCAAGAATATATCTTGAAAACACCTGAATACCCATGATAAGAGTCATCGCAATCAGGAAAATGACCATTAAAAATTCTTCAAGATATTCATCCAGATAGTGCAGTATTTTCTTCATGAAATATCCCCTTTCCGTGAATAATTATACGTATTATTTTAACTGAATTATTGCTGTTTTTTCACGTAAATATTCACAATTTTATATATTACTATTTGTTATCATCTTCAAAAATGGCGTCACAGCATATAGTTTACAGATGCCGAGGCGCCATTTTATTTTATCGCATGGTTTTATACAAGCTTTTCTTACATGCTCTTATGAAGTAATCCAAGTACCGTAGACAGATCCTCTACTCCCATCTGTCCGGGTGCAGATGCTTTCTTTGCGGCACCGAATGTCATTGAAGATCCGAATACCTCACCGCAGAGACGGCTTATAACACCTGTGCCTGCCATTGACATTGTGATGATTGGTCTGTCAGCGTAATCTGTAACCATTTCCTCTGTAGCAGAAAGAAGTGTGAGTACGTCTCGCTTATTCTGTGGCATAACTGCGATCTTAGGGATATCAGCTCCCATATCCTGCATCTTGCGAAGTCTGTAAACAATATCAGACTGTGCAGGAGTCTTGAAGAAGTCATGGTTTGAAGCAATAACTCTTGCACCTGCAGCATGTACGCCGTCGATGATTTTCTTTACAATCTCATCGCCTGTAAAAATCTCTACATCTACAAAATCAACGTATCCTGTCTGTGCAGCCTTGATATTAAGCTTTGCATAAGCCTCAGGCTCGATAGCTTTCTCTCCGCCCTCTTTTGAAGTACGGAATGTCATAAGGATCGGAATATTTCCGAGAGCATCACGAAGCTCCTTTAATACCTCCTCAACCTTGTCAAACTCGAATACATTCTCGAACCAGTCAACACGCCACTCAACCATATCAACAGGAATAGAGTCAAATGTCTTTGCCTCTGCGATGATGTCGTCTTTTGTAACGCCTACGATAGGAACGATGATTTTAGGTGCGCCCGCACCGATTTCAATATCTCTAACCTTAATGGTGTTCATGATTTTTTCCTTTCTTACCTTGTATTAGACTGTATGATAATTATACTCCCCAGTATAATGTAACGTACTAATCCTCTTTAGACAGCTCTACCATCTTAGTATAGCGCAGGTTTACGAATAATCCAAGTACCACGCCGATTGCTGTGAGCACGATGTTCATTACCATAACCTGTGATGGCTGCATCTTTGATGCTGCTGTAAGGATTGTGTAGTTGCAAAGTGATGAAGCGATCATTACGAGCGCTGTTACTGTTCCCTTGATCTTAGGGAAGAGCATGTTGCATACAGATGTTGCGATCTGTAAAAGTCCGCCTGCCCCTGCCCATCCGATGATGAATGCACCTGCGATCATGAGTGGCTTTGTCTGTCCGACTAACACTACTACCATTGTTGCAAGGCAGATTACAGGGTAAACAAGGATAAATCTGACGTCCTTGATTTTTCTTGTTAAAAGTGCAGTTACGATAAGAGCTATCATGGTTCCTGCTGAGTAGTATGACTGCATAACTGACGGATCAGCCCAGCCTACGTTCTCTTTTGCAAAGTTCTGTGCACAGTTGAGCCATAACTGGAAGGTTCCTGTACATGTAAATCCAATGATAATCATTGCGATTGACTCAACAGAAAAATGTGTGTGCTTTAAGCTTGCGATAAGTCCTTCTTTCTTTCCCTCTGCCTTTGCATCGGTATCAGGAAGCGGGAAGATCATTACTAATACTAAAAGTACAATGTAGATGATTCCACATCCGAAGAACAGTGTGTTGTATGATGTAAGTCCTGCTGCTGTTGTAGCAACTGTCATACCAAGTACGAATGGTAAAAGCATCTGTGCGATAGCGATGAAGAATTTGATTCCCATTGTTGCAACACCCGGTGCTTTGTAGATGATTTCTGATACTGCAGGGTAAATTCCTGTATCAAGGAATGAGTTTGCAATACCGCCAATGATAGCACAGATATAAGCAATCTGGTATCCACCATGTGTTCCTGCATTGAATGCAAGGGCAAGTCCGATCAGGTAGATAGCATAAGAGCCGCTTCCGATTGCTGTTGAGATACGGCGTCCGAGCTTATCTGATAAAGGTCCTGCAAACGGAAGTGCGATAAGACGTCCAAGTCCCAGGGCTGCTGAAATAGCTGTGATAGCCATAACCTGCACTCCCCATGAAGCTGCGAGAGCCTCCTTGATGACTGCCTGTCCGAGGATAGAGCAGCCCACTCCGTGTATAAAGTAGTTTAAGTAAAGGATTAATGCGCTAGGTAAATATTTTTTATTCATCAGTGTTCTCCTTAATTTCTGTCAAAATAATTCAATGTAATTTAATTTCTGTGGCTGATTAATCATCATATCTGATGTTTAATACTTCCTTCATATGCTCGATTGGCATATCTTTTCCTGTCCAGAGCTTGAAGGCTGCTGCTCCCTGGAAAAGCATCATTCCAAGACCGTTCATTGTCTTGCAGCCCACCTCTTTTGCCATAGAACGCATCTTTGTCTCAAGTGGAGAGTAAGGTACGTCAATTACGATAAGCTCAGGACGGAAGAATGATTTGTCAGGTACTACAGACATTCCCTCGAGCGGCTTCATGCCAACACCTGTTCCGTTTACGAAGATGTAAGAATCAGCCATCTCTTCTCTTAACTTCTCCTTGTCATCAAGGTCGTAAAGAGTAGCCTTGCAGTCTGTCTTCTCGTTGATCTTTCTAACTGTCTCCTCAGCGTTTGCCCAGAACTTGTCATGGATGTTGAAGATTGAGATTTCCTTGACACCGTCAAGTGCTGCCTGAATCTCGATAGCTGTAGCAGCTCCGCCTGCTCCTGCAATTGTCATCTTCTTTCCTATAACATCGATGTCGTTATCCTTGAGTGCCTGCATGAAACCGATACCGTCTGTGATGTGTCCTGTAAGTACTCCGTTCTCGTTTACTATTGTATTTACAGCTCCGCAAAGCTCTGCTGCAGGTGAAAGCTTGTCTAAGTACTGTCCTACAACTGTCTTGTTTGGCATTGATACATTAGAGCCTACAAGCTTTAATGCTCTGATTCCCTTAACCGCATCCTCAAGAGTGTTGTTGTCAACCTCAAATGCCAGATAAGCGTAGTCAAGTCCAAGATATGCAAATGCCTCATTGTGCATTGCCGGTGAGCTTGAATGTCTGATTGGGTAAGCCATAAGTCCGATGAGTTCTGTGTGTCCTGTGATTCTCTCTGCCATGATTAAATCTCCTTCATTTTTAAATGTAATAATATTGATTATTCGTATTTTCTTAGCTATGTTTTCAACGATGCCCACTTCGTTAAAAACTTAACAACCTTTGATAATGATATTATAACGCATTATTTTCGGTACTTCCAATGCTTATTTTGTTATTTTTTAATAGCATTACTGTACTAATCATGTTATAATATGCACAAATTTAGGCTATAATATTTGTAATTCATAGACTATATCTATTATTTTATGGAGATTTATGTATGACACTCAATCAATTAAGTTATTTTTACCAAGCGGCAGTTCTGGAACACTTCAATCAGGCTGCCGAAAAAATGAATATCACAGAGCCAAGCCTCAGCCGTTCGATAGCTGCTTTAGAGGACGAGCTTGGCGTCACTTTATTTGAAAAGAGAGGCAGGAATGTAATACTGACCAAGGCCGGGGAGATTTTTTTAGAACACGTGTCTACTATTCTGGACGATGTAAAGAGAGCCGAGAACAAAATGCACCAGATTGCAACCGACGGCGGTCACATCGATATCGCCTACGTATCACCTCTGGCAAAGGTGTTTATCCCAACTATCGTGCGCTCTTTCCTCACCGAAAAGGAAAATAAAAATATCACGTTCAATTTCTTTCAGGACATCACCTCTGTGAATATTGAGGGATTAAAAAAAGGCAGGTATGACATAATTTTCGGTTCATACTCTCCAGATGAAAATGGTATTGATTTTGTTCCTATTATAAGGCAGGAAATAGTTGCCATACTGCCTCCCGGCCACCCACTGACACTTAAGGATACCATGGAAGCCACTAATTTCGCAGACTATCCCGTGCTCGGCTATGCCAGACACTCAGGCCTTGGCAAGTACACCAGAAGCTTTTTCAAGAAGCATGATGTATCGCCAAACTTCATATGTGAGTCACCCGATGAGAACGGCATCGCCTCCCTCGTGGCGCAGGGCTTTGGCATTGCGCTTGTCGCAGATGTCGATGCAATTCACCGCGATGACATCTGCATACGCCACCTCGTTTCGCATGAGTCATTCTCACACACTGTATACATGGGCTACATGACAGGCAAATACCAGCTTCCGGCTATCAAGCGCTTCATAGAGTTTGTGCGAGAAAGCTGCAGCTAGGCAGTCTCCTCGAGCACAAATCTGATAAATGCCTTCGCAACCGGTGATAAATATCTCTGCTTAAGCGTTGCCAGATACACCGCTCTCTCATAAGGAGGATTGTATATATCAAGCGTCTTTACAGAAAGTGACCGAAGTATTGGAATATCAGGCATCACAGCTATTCCAAAGCCCTGCGCCACGAGACCAGCCATACTCGAATCCTCCTCCATCTCGAAGGCTACCTTCGGAAACTGTCCTATCTCCTCAAACATCTGGTCAATGACCGGACGCAGACCGCTGCCCTTCTCAAAATAAATCTGCGGATACTCTATTGTGTCCCGCAAATCCACACTGTCCTTTATGGAAAGCGGATGGTCCATGGGCACTGCAAGCACAAGCTTCTGATTCGCAATCTTCTTAAAATCTATATCCTGTTCCCCATCCTTATAAGAAGAAAAAACTATGTCATATTTGTCATCCTTTAGTCCATCTATAATCTCACCGGTTGTTCCAACCGTAAAATGAAATTCTATATCATAATCCGGGTATGCATCGAGAAATTTACGCACCAGCTTTGGCACGATCTCACTTCCCATCGTATATATATATGCCAGATGTATGATTCCATGCCTACTGCCATTGACCTCCTGAATGCGCTGTACACCCTCATTAAGCACCTTTAATGATTCCTCAACATACGGCAGAAACATCTTGCCATATCTGGTCAGCACGACATTTCTTCCCTTTTTTTCAAACAAACGCGTGCCAAGCTCCTGCTCCAGCTGTGAGATTGCATGGCTTAAAGACGGCTGCGTAATCGACAGCATCTGTGCCGCCCTCGTATAATGTTCTTCCTGCGCCAGTACCTTGAAGTACTGCAATTGACTCAGATTCATAGTACACCCCCTGTGTATTTATATATTTATTCGCCGGATGTCCGCTTGCCCTGCGCTGCACACCGGTGGTATATGCTCTCATAATTCCTTAGTCTAGTGGAAGTAAATGCCGCCTCAAACAGAGTTTATCAGGCGCGAAAAATCAAACGCGCTTTTTACTTTATTGGTATACTAAAGGCTGTGCTGCTTGAACGAGTATTTTCCGCGCCACTTTTGCTTGAGGCGACATATAACTCCCACACGACACGTCATAAATCGAGCATATACCACCGGTGTGCAGCGCAGGGCAAGCGGACATCCGGCAAATGCTCACAACAAAGTCTAGAAATAATATACACCATTTGATAGACAAAAACTATAGATTTCGTATAAAAGATGCATTGGACATTTATACATTTTTGCTGTACCTTGAATGTAACAAGAGTGTATTGCACTTTTTGATTGTTAAAAAAATCACATACTTTGTATATCACAGCCTTTGATCACAAATATTATCAGTTTAATGAAACAAAACTATAATGTAATGAGAGCAATTTACACTACCGTGTGCCCACCCGGTTAGCAGATTAAGGAGAAAAAATACTATGAAAAACAAATATCCACATATTTTTGAGCCAATTACAGTACGCAGAATGACAGTAAAGAACCGTATCGTCATGACTCCAATGGGAACTAACTACGGTGAGCAGAACGGAGAAATGAGCTTTCTCCACATCAACTACTATGAGCAGAGAGCAAAGGGCGGCACAGGTCTCATCATCGTTGAGAATGCTAGCGTTGACTCTCCGCAGGGTTCAAACGGAACTACACAGCTTCGTATTGATTTGGACAACTACATCCCAAGACTTTTCAAGCTCTGCGAGAGTGTTCACAAGCATGGTGCATGTATCGCAATACAGTTAAATCACGCCGGTGCTTCTGCAATGAGCTCACGTATCGGAATGCAGCCTGTATCAGCATCAGACGTACCTTCAAAGGCAGGCGGGGAAATCCCAAGACCTCTCGAGAAGGATGAAATCATGCATATCGTAAAGAAATACGGTGAGGCAGCCAAGCGTGCCCAGATCTGTGGCTTCGACGCTGTTGAAATCCACGCAGGACACTCTTACCTTATCAGTCAGTTCCTTTCACCTATCACAAACAAGAGAACTGACGAGTTCGGCGGCTCTGCAGAGAACCGTGCAAGATTTGCAAAGCTGGTTATCGAGGAGGTTCGTAAGCAGGTTGGACCTTTCTTCCCTATCTTCGTCCGTATCAGTGCAGACGAGCTCATGGAGGGTGGAAACACACTTGAGGATACACTTGAGTACTTAAAGTATTTTGAGAAGGAAGTAGATGTATTCGACGTATCATGCGGTCTCAACGGCTCTATCCAGTACCAGATTGATGCAAACTACTTACCTGACGGATGGCGCTCATTCATGGCAAAGGCTGTAAAAGAGAAATACAACAAGCCATGTATCACAGTAGGAAATATCCGTGACCCACAGGTAGCCGAGGATATCCTTGCAGGAGGCGATGCTGATTTCATCGGTATGGGCCGTGGACTTATCGCTGACCCTGAGTGGGTTAATAAGGTAGAGTTCGGAAATGTGTGCGATATCAGAAAATGTATCTCATGTAACATCGGATGCGCCGGACACAGAATCGGTCTCAACCAGCCAATCCGCTGTACAGTAAACCCTGCCGTAAACAGTGGTGAGGATTACATGAAGACAAAGGTAAACAAGCCTTGCAACGTGGTTGTAATCGGTGGTGGTACTGCCGGTCTTGAGGCAGCCTGCACAGCAGCAGAGGTTGGATGTACAACATTCCTCATTGAGAAGAAGGCTGAGCTTGGCGGACTTGCATCAGTTATCTCCAAGATTCCTGACAAGAAGCGTCTTGCAGACTTCCCTAACTACATGATTCACCGTGCAAGCAAACTTCACAACCTGTTTGTTTTCAAAAATACAGCAGCAACAGTTGATATGGTAAAGGCCTTAAACCCTGATATCATAGTAAACGCAACAGGCTCTGTACCTACTCTCCCACCTATCACAGGTCTTCACGATCTCGTTGACAAGGATGGCACAAATGTTGCAACAGTCCTTAAGATGATTGAGCGCATCAATGAGTATCCTGAGGATATGAAGGGACAGAAAATCGCCATCATCGGCGGTGGTGCCGTAGGTCTTGACGTGATGGAATTCTTCACAGAAAGAGGCGCAGAGGTAACAATGGTTGAGATGCTTCCAATGATTGGAAACGGACTTGACCCTGTCACAAAGTGTGACACAAACGCAAAAATGGCAAAATACGGTGTAAAACAGATGACCAACACTGCTCTGCAGGAGGTTAAGAATGACCGTTTCATCGTAAAGAATCCAGAGGGTGAGATTGAGGAAATCCCATTTGATTACGGATTCATCTGCCTTGGTATGAGAGCCAACACACCTGTTCTTTCAGAGATTGATGAGGCTTTCAGTAATACCAATGTTGAAATCGTAAATATCGGAGACAGCAAGCGTGCCCGCAGAATCATTGAGGGTACAGAAGAAGGTAGAAATATCTTAAACGTGCTTGCCCGTCACGATTATTTATAAATTCTCCTTTAAAATAATAAACCTATAAAAACTCCTAAAAAACAACAGCTCGCGGGAAACCGCGAGCTGTTGTTTTATCATATTCCTGTATAACAGGAAGCTATCTAATGATATTGTAATAAGAACTTAAATCTAACTGAAGAACAGTTTCTTCACATCATCAACCGGCATATCCTGTCCTGTGTAAAGCTTGAATGCGGCGACGCCCTGCCATAAGAGCATTCCCTTTCCGCCTACGCATGTGCAGCCTGCCTCTTTTGCTTCGCGAAGAAGCTTTGTCTCCTCTGGATTGTAAACTGCATCTGCAACTACAAGCCCCGGTCTGAAAGCTGAAAGATCTTTTACCACGCTCTGATCATCCAGAGGCTTCATGCCAACGATTGTTGCATTTGCAAAGATATCGCTTGACTGGATTTCCTCTGTCATCTTGGCTGTATCATCAATATCGTATACATTTACAATACAATCAGGAACTGCTTTTTTGATCTTCTCTGCAGTCTGTAGTGTACGCTCGAAGAAAGCATCATTTTTGTTGAAAATAGTAATCTCACGAGCTCCGTCCAATGCGCACTGCACCTGGATAGCTGTAGCAGCTCCGCCGCCTCCGGCAACTGTGATTTTCTTTCCTTTGATGTCAATTCCGTGATCCTTTAAGTTGTGTACGAATCCCTCACCATCTGTGATGTGTCCTGTAAGCTTGCCGTTGTCATTTACTATAGTGTTTATGGCTCCGATAATCTGGGCTGCCGGTGAAAGCTCGTCCATGTACTTTGCAGCCTCTACCTTATCAGGCATGGTCACATTACATCCACGCATGTTGAAGGTTTTCATTGCTGCAATAGCATCCTTAACCTTGTCTTCTTTTATATCAAATGCAACGTATGCATAGTCCAGACCAAGTTTTTCAAAACTGTAATTGTACATAGCCGGTGAACCTGAATGACCGACCGGTGATCCTATGAGTGCTAATAAGCCTGTGTGACCTGAAATACGCTTTTCCATTGTAAATCCTCCTAAGTGTTTCGTTTTGTATTATGATAACTCTTTTATAAGACATGCGCAAGCACTTTTTTCATTTAAAGCGTTAAAGTTTATTTTGTTCTTTTCCTCATCTTTATATATTCACGAAATACAGGTCTGATCGGATCAGAAATATCCTCCGGAATATCAAACTTAAGCTCCTCAACAGTCTCTCCAAGCTCTATAGAACCGCCTGCAGTAAAGAGGCATGTCCGACCACCTTTCTAAGATCCATTATATAATTGCTCATGTTGTATCCTTTCTTATTTTACCAGTTCTTCTATTATACACTCATGCACTTTAGTCTTTTTATCATAATTAATACCGACAAGTAAAATATTTCCGGTATACTGTAAAACAGACTGCGGATACTGTCTGTCTTTTATTTGGTTTATAGCAGTTTTTACGTCTTTATTCCATTTAAGTTCAACAACCAAAGCCGGATAATCCATGACATATTCCTGTTTAGGAATGAATACAAAATCAGCAAAGCCTCTGCCTGTTGGCATTTCACGTACAGGCTTAAAATAATATTTCATGGCCGAAATATATCCTATGGCAAGCACACTACTCAATGAATTTTCATTATGGTACTGTATAGTGGAAGCATACTCATTGTGAATTTTATCAATATATTCCGCAACCACTTTCTCTTCCATATCAAGCGTTGCCTCAAGAAGCCGTTCTGACTGGGTTTCAAACTCTATCAGCTCGTTCCACTTATCATCCTCAACCGCATTCATAAACTCCATACGAATTTCCTCATTCGGAATATATGCCATCTGCCGTTTCTGATCATATGCCAGATATCCAAGGTGTATAAGCAGCGTCATAACATCATTTTTATTTCTGAATGTAACCATGTCGTTCTGAAATGTAGTAGTTTTAACCTCTGTTTCTGCACCTGAAATCATTTCAACTATAGCACTCTTAAGACCATCAAAATCCTTATTTATGAGTGGCTGGATAGAGTCATATGTGCCTGTCTGGCTCCAATAGCTTTGAAAATTTCCCCATTTAATTACATTACTCACAGCTTTTGGATTATATATATGATATTCACCCAGCAGGTAACCATCATACCATTTCTTCACAAGTTCAAAATCACGTCCGGACTTTTCGCATAATTTCTTCACTTCATCCTCTGTAAAACCAATATAATGCGCAAATCCCCCAGGAGATATCATAGTGAATTCTTCAAAATTATTAAGTGCCGACTGTGTCTTAAGCTTCTTAATCGGCAAGATTCCGGTCAGATATGCAAGCGCAATATATCTTGTAGCCGATGAACCTTTAAAAAGTCCTCTGAGAAAATTAATATACTCCTCCTGTACTGACTGATTATTTGCCTCATCGCGAACCAGAACATCCCACTCATCTATTATCACTATGAATCTTTTTCCTGTCTGTGCATTTATTTGTGAAAGCATATCTGAAAGCGTAACTCTCCCTTCAACCTTCACATCCGGAAATGCAAGTTTAAGCTCAGCGACTGTATTCTCTATAATATATGATACAACATTTTCCGGGCCTTTTGCCGGTTCTATACACCACTGTATATCCAGATGCAGCACATCATATTTATTAAGATATTTCTCAAAGCTACCCTTCTTACTTATATCATATCCCATAAACAGTTCTCTCGAATCACAGCCCATGCTATAATATGCAGCCATCATATCTGCTGTAATAGATTTACCGAATCTGCGCGGTCTGCTGTTACATATAAATTTTGATGTGGTATTTATCACACTGTTTGTGTAATCCAGCAAACCTGTTTTATCAACATATATCTCAGAGTTAATGACATCCTGAAATGAACTGTTATCCGGATTTAAAAATCTTCCCATAGTCTCTCCTTTTAAAATCCCATCAAGCAAAAAATCCGCTGTACTATAATACCTATAGTATAGCGGATTTCAAATTTGTTTTCCATATATAAAGCACATAAAATTTATCAGCTCACAGCCCTGTATTCCTCAAGCGCTTCCTTTGCCCTTGGCGTAAGCCTGCGTGGAACCGAAATCTCAACAGTCACATACTGGTCTCCCTTTACTGAAGGATTCTTCATGCTCGAAATACCCTTGCCCTTGAGACGTATCTTGCTGCCGCCCTGTGTACCTGCCTTGATGCTGCACTCCACATCTCCATAAAGAGTATGTACCCTCGCCTTACCACCGAGAGCCGCTGTCGTAAACGGAACACGGATTGTACTGTATACATTCTGTCCCTTCCGCTCAAACTCACTGCTCGGTGTCACATTTACCTTGAGAAGCACATCTCCGGCTGCACCACCGTTTCTGCCCGGATTGCCCTGTCCTTTAAGTCTGACTGTCTTGCCCGACTCGATTCCTGCCGGAATATGGATGGACAGATTGGAAACCTTGCCTGTGGCCGGATCCTGTAACGAAATAGATTTCTCGCATCCAAAAACAGCCTCGTCAAATGAAATCGTAAGGTCAGCCATAACATCAGAACCCTTGCGGCCGGCTGAACTTCTGCCACCTGAGAAATTACTCCAGCTACCGCTATTTCCGGTAAATCCACTGTTACCACTTGTGCTCCGGCCACTGTGATTACCGCCTCCATGTGAAAACATATCTCCGAACATTGAGAAAATATCATCCATATCCCCGGAGCCGTTCTCAAAATGAAATTCCTGATGTGTAAATGGTCCGCCATTTGAGCTGTATGAGCCACTGAAAGGGCCATTGCCGCCAAAGCCACCGAAGCCACCCTGGGCAGCCTGTCTTGCAGCCTCCTCGGAAAAGCCCTCCTGCAGTCCTGCAAAACCAAACTCATCATAAAGCTTACGTTTTTTCTCATCACTTAATACATTGTATGCCTCCGTGACATCCTTGAACATCTCCTCAGCGTGCGGATTACCTGCATTGGTATCAGGATGATACTTCTTTGCCAGCTTACGATAAGCCTTCTTTATTGCCTCTTTATCCGCACTCTTGTTCACTCCGAGAGTCTCATAATAATCTCTCTTTGCTGCCATTATACTCACCTGCCTTTCTATTTACCTGTAACAATTTATCATCATAATTAAACAATATACATTACACCATATAGTATAAGCGGACTGCACAGGCAGCCCGCTTATCATTTGCAATATCTGATTATCCCTCGATGGAGATACATTTCTTTTCCTCAACCTGTGGTTTAGGCTGTTTCTTTGGAATATCCAGGCGAAGGATTCCATGCTTGAAAGATGCCTTTATGTCATCCTGCTCAATCTCGTCACCCACATAGAAGGTTCTCTGACAGCTTCCTGAGTAGCGCTCTCTGCAGATATACTTCTTGCCCTCTTCCTCTTTCTGATCTTTCTCTAAGCCTTTCTCTGCTGTAATGGTCAGATAACCATTCTCTAAAGAAGCCTTAATCTCATCCTTTTTAAATCCCGGAAGATCCATCTCAAGCTCATAACCTTTATCGCTTTCCTTGATATCGGTGAGCATCATTCTCTTTCCGTTGTGTCCGTATAATTTCTTCTGTGCCTTCTGTACGTCCCTGTCATCATACCAAGGATCATTGAACCATGGATCACTGAAAAATGTATCGAATAAGTTGTTGTTTGTAGTTGTTAATAACATAGGTCATACCTCCTTATATACCTGTAACTTTCCTTTCGGAAATTTGCTTTCTTTTGTTTACAAGTATGTTATAGCACTATTATTAGCACTCGTCAATAGTGAGTGCTAATAAAAATTATAAACTTTTTATTAACTGAAATTTCTTATGTTTCCCAGCTCCATTTCATATACTTCATCACAAAGCAGCTCGATATCTGCTGGATTGTGGCTTGCCAGAAGTATGAGCTTTCCCTGCTTTTTAAGCGCCATCAAAAGCTCACGTATATCAGCCACACCGTGTTTATCGAGTCCGTTCATCGGCTCATCCAGTATCAGTATGTCCGGCTGCTCCATGATTGCCTGTGCAATCCCAAGGCGCTGCCTCATTCCAAGACTGTACTTGCGCACCGGCAGTCTGCTGTCCGGATCAAGTCCTGTTATCTTAAGAGCCTTACGTATCTGATCATCCGTAACCTTTCTGCGTATTCCGGCAAGCAGCCGTAGATTTTGCAGCCCGCTGTAATATGGTATAAATCCCGGTGTTTCAATGATTATTCCTGCATTTGGCAAATAATCCACATCTTTTCCCACACGCCTGCCGTCTGTTTTTATCTCTCCCTCTGTCGGATGCACAAATCCGCAGATGCATTTCATCAGCATTGTTTTGCCGCTTCCGTTGCTGCCAACAAGTCCATAGATTTTCCCCGGTTCAAGTGTCAGCGAAATATTATTTAAAATTGATTTGCCATCCAGTCTTAGCAATACATTTCTTATTTCTATCATGCGCAATCCCCCTATTCCTTTACCTGATAATGTCCTGCCCTTGCAAAGCAAAGCACAAGAAGCAGCGCACTTATGGCTGCCAGATAAAGATATGATCCCCACATCGGAAAATTCATCCTGTCAAGATATTCATCATAGTGCAGCCACGGTATCGTATGCGCCATCGGAAGTATCCACATCTGCTTCATTCTGACCTCGCAGGTGACTGCTCCGAGTATGATTGCAAAGCCATTTGCGAGTATCCCCACATATCTGTGATTGCTGACAGTCGAAAAAAGCAGCACATATGATATGAGCAGAAAATATAAAAGCAGCAGACAGAATGTGTGTATAAGTGCCTGTTCAAGTGTCATCTGCTGATACAGATTTCCCGGAAGAAGCTGCACCACATAATCTCCCGTCCTATCCGGATAAACTGAAGTAAAATGTGTGACCGCATCAGAAAATGAAAGACTCCATCTGCCTGTCCCTATCATAAGAACGCACGATGACACCAAAAGGAATAAAAGCACAAAACAGGATGCTGCTGCCGCAAAAACTGCCTGTCCAAATATCCATGTCCTCTTTGTACAGCGCATCTGATAAAACCTGTCAATTCCCGTCCTCTGTGGAAAATCAGCCATCAGCACAAGAAAAAGTATAGGTATTATAAGAAGGATAACTCCCGAATTTCCCAAAGCCACAAAAGCCTCAGGTATGGATAGCATTTCTCCCATAAGCATTTTGCACTGTCGAAGCGGCCCGATCACCTGCACATTCACAAATACGAGCATGACAAACAGTATTATTATCCTGCTGCTGCGCAGCCACTGCCTGAATTCAGCTTGCGCAATGTGCACTGCTGCCCGAAACGAAAATCTATCCATCGCAATGCCTCCTTTTCACCTGTGCATAATACAGCAGAACAAGTATCACATAACAAACTATAGTAAGTCCTACCGTCCATCCCCAGCCGCTCTCACCCGACACATTCATCAGATTTGATAAGTTAAACCTCGCCACTACCGGGTTTTCAAGTGTAAGTTTCTGCAGAATCTGCGTGTATATGTAATTAAGTAGAAACGGAAGGCACAGCAGCATATACCGATCCCTAAAAAATATTGCTGCTCCTATTCCAAACATACTTGCCGCCATACCATATAAGAAAGAACCTATAAGCCGTTTTACCACATATATGAGTACCATATTGCCTGTTCCGTACCAGTCAGCATATATCATCTGCTCATCCACGGAAAATGATATATATGCCGGAAATGCAATAAGCATCATAAGTCCGAAAACAATGTTCGCTATCATGAAAAGAGTTCCACCTGTAAGTACTCCTGCTGTCACCTTTGTGGCACAGTACTTTGCATTTTCCGACCTTATGAGCAAAAAACCTGTCATGCCGTTGTGCCGTTCCGCGGAAAGCACTGCGATATATCCAAATGACATTAAAAGCGGCAGTATAAGCGGAAGCCAGCCATTCATCCCTTTTATCCACATAAAAAGTGCGCTGTATTCTATCGGCTGCTTACTTTTATGTGCAATACCGGTTATGGCAAGCCTAAATACCGACACGGCACTGCCTGACGAATCATAATCCGCATTTGCGCTAAAAGCAAGTACAACACATCCTATGACCGCAAGAAGCAGATACGGAAAATACAGATATTTTTTCATTTCCGCCCTTATCATACTAAGCCGCCTCCCCATAGGTATAGTAATAGACCTCTCCTGTAAATGCATCAAGATACATCCTGATGTTTTCGTCCTTAGTCCTGTTTATTCCGTCAAACTGCCATGCCGGAAGATATATTTTGCACTCAGAACCATCTCCCAAATTAAGCGGTACATATGTAAGACATACACTTTGTACATCAACATTTAAAAACTTTGCCATCTTCCCGCTTAAAATATCTGCGGCATCCTTTATTCCCAATATCTCATCCGACGAATACAAATTTTCCAGCGGTTCCGAATCGTTAACTCCCGCATAAGCACTGACTCCATCAGAATCCACTACATATGCATGTTTGATATCCTCTTCAAAATTATACTCATTTCCATATATCTGATAATTTCCATAATCATGATATGCTATTGGAACACCATGGTACTGCCTTTGAACCATATAATCATATCCGTACACCTGTCCGAGCCTGAACACGCGAACCTCAGGAACTGACAATGTAATGCCATCTGTGGGTACAAACGGAGTACCTTTTTCAAAATATTCCCCTGTAAGCTCTGCCCCCTGTTCAATGGTCAATTCACCATTTATAAGCTGATAGCTTTCTTTTCCAAGCTCGTCTATTGTCCCCGATTTTACAACATCATCTGTGTATGTTCCAAGAGCGTCACTGCTCGCATGCGCATCCGTATTCAGATATGCTCCTATCTTTCCATCACTCATGGAATATATGCCATTATCCGCTATCTGTATATGACACTCATTCGTATTTACAAGTGCTCCTGCTCCTGATGCAAGATCCATATGATCCTTAAGAGCCGGATAACTGTATGGTGTTTCCTTTGTATCATCCATTCCAAGGTCACTGTTTATGATCCTTACCTCCGAATCCATATCAGTTGTATTAAGCTTACCGATTGATTCAAGCCAGTCCTTTATTGTATCCCAGCTCTCCTGTGTAGTAATGCCGTGTACTCCCCCCTCCATGACATACAACTCATTCGTTTCCGGCATATCTTTAAAAGTACAGTTTGTAAACGATAAATTCCTGTAATCCTTGTTTTTTACCGTATCGGTATCTGTGCTATACTGTTCACAGCCTAGCTTATAATTCTCCCTGTTATCGGCAAGCTTTTTCTCATACGCAGCTATATCAATCCCCTGCTGCGTGTATGATTTATCCGCTGTATTCTTCTGCTGCGTATCTGCCGTTTTGCTGTCTGCACATGCAGACATGGTAAAAAATGCTGCAATGCAAAGGGCTGGTATTAGTACTGTTTTGTGATGTTTGTTCATATATAATTCCCCCATTTTGTAACACAATTAGCCGGTATGGGAAACATACCGGCTAACATATTTTTATCTTTTTTATACGACTTTATAAATCATACCTTTTGCATTGCATCTTTTCCCCATAGACTTCTCCTTTACTATACTATGTTTTAAGTTACTTAATAACAATAATTATTGTTATTAGAAATCGATTACAATTTCAATTATATTCATTTCCCCATTTTTTTCAATACAATTTACATGAGATGACATTTTTTATTCACTTTTGGTACATTTTATATAGATCAATTAAAAATTAAAAATCAGTTACAACACAACCTTATCTTCTGCGGATAATACTGCAGCACCATATACAGCTTCATCTTATCTACCCTGTTCCAGTCTTTCTTTGATACCTGCTGCTCATTCATTGCATACGGTATCACAAATGACGTCTCCTCACCGGCATTAAGCTTTATCTCCAAAGCTTCCAAAGTAGGATTTAATTTAAAAAACAGCTCCATGTCATACTGATCACCATTGGTTCCCATTTCAAATGCAAGGCTTGTAAGGTCAAGTGATGTTGTATCGTCCTTTACTTTGGTAACTGACAAGGTTATAAGCCCCACACGCACACTGTCGAAAGGATATTCTGAACCATCATCCATCTGATGATATACATAATCCGGACATTTTTCTTTTAGGAGACTGCCATCGCCCCACTCCCATCCGGTCTGCTTTATCTCATAATTTCCAAGCTTTATAGTGTCATTGTCTGTATATGTGATGACCTTTGGGGATGGATAGCAATGATTCAGATAAACAATCCTTGCCAAAACAGCAATCATCACAATTCCTATGAGCATTCCCGAAAAAAGCCTTACTTGTTTTGATTTTCTTTGCTTCATAATAAATTCTCCTCGTCACTTCAATTTAAACCTTCCGCTGTCCACCAGATAGATTACATCTGATAGATTTTCAAGCTCATCCTTATCGTGAGAGCTAAGCAGTATAAGACTTCCTTTATCACGCATATCCCTTATGATTTCTGACAGTTTTTCCTGCCCCTCCTTGTCCAGGGCGTTAAAAGGTTCATCCAGCAAAAGAAGCTTTGGTTCCTCCATAATGGCACAGGCAATACCCAGTCTCTGCTTCATTCCAAGAGAATATTTTCTATACTTTCTCTTATCGTGTGGGTTCAGTCCAACCGTTTCAAGTGCCCTGCTTATATCAACTTCACCTTTATTTATTGATGCAAGCATTTTTAGATTGTCATAGCCTGTATAACTATCTATAAAGGCAGGATTCTCAATAAGCATTCCTATCCTTTCCGGAAAAGCCATATTTTTTCCAAGCACCTTGCCGTCGATACTGATGGTACCGCTTGTAGGATACATAAGTCCGCTTACCGCTCTCATCAGCATTGTCTTGCCGGAGCCGTTTACGCCCTTAAATCCATATATATTACCACTTTCCAGTGTCATGCATACATCATCGAGTACCAGAGCATCCTTTATCTTTTTAGAAACATGTTCTATCTCTATCTTCATAAAATACCTCACAAAATATTCTTTCTGTTAAAATACACACTTCCGGACACAATAGAAACCACCATCACAATAATGCAGCTTATTATTCCGGCAGCCGCATCCATTCCGCCCGCACAGAGCCTGTTGTTTCTGATGATCATAAGATAATTGCCCATAAGAAACGGACTCACCCAGTAAACAGACACCACAAGATAAACTATTGAAACAATATATCCAGCGATCGCACCGGCAAAAATACTGATAGTAAGCTGCACCACCGCAATTGTACAGGCGCATAACATTGGCAGTATCAGCCATACAATCACTTCATTTCCGGTCGAAAACCGCTGCATATCTATTCCCATTTCCATGAGCATATCATCAGGCTTTGTGCTCCACTTCCCGATTGCACATGTCACAGCCGCAAGAACAAGTATCATTGCAGCATAATACATAATCACATTTATGAGCGTCCATATGTACTTACTCCATAACCACTTAAACCTGCTGCCAGACAATATCAGTGTCTTTTTGCCTGCACCATACAGATCTGACAATGGATAAAATCCTACCATAAAAAATAAAAACGCATAAAACAAAAACCACGACACCGGAATGGTAAATACGCTGTCATCTGTCTTTATGTATGGCGGCATACCCTGAAGTATATTTGTAAAGTATGCCAAAAATCCAAGCTCCGGTGAATTTACACTAAAATCACTGACGGTGATAAATGAAAAAAATACAAATATGAATACTCCGACTATCCATTTTATCTTGTTTTCCCTAAATCCTTTTCTGATATCATATAAGATCAGATTTGCAAAAATTCTCCTATTCATAAGCAACAAGCTCTTTCTTTACCGCATGTATGTAAAATATAATATTTACCACTATAAGGATAATAAACGCACAGATCACAACCCGGATATCATTTCTAAACGGTGCACTTGGTCTAAGAAACATTACCGGTGATAAACTCACCCTGTTTACAAAATGAACCATGCAGAACACAAATATGTATATGATAAACGGTGTCAGCAGGATCCAGAACCGGCTTCTTACAAAATTAACAGCCCACAACACCGCACAGTTTAAAAGTCCCCAGAAGCAGCCATCAATCAGCACAAAAATCAGATTGTATACAAGTGGATGTGTATAAAATACCCCTGACATGATATCCATTGCCGCTACCGGGAATGTGCCTGTTCCTACCTGTGGTATTACCATCGGAAATACCATTGCAGTAAGCATAAAGTCAAACACCAGTGGTATCATTCCAATAAGCGCACCGCTTACAAATGCAGCTCCATATTTTGCTCTTATATAATCGCTCTTCTTTCCTCTTGATATGATCTGGGCAGCATACCCTGATTTAACATCAAAATAAAAGCTTCTGCCATACGGTATGGCACACAAAGCAGGCATTATCAGATAAAGCAGCAACGGCTGCACACTTGCATTATCCGCACCTATCCATTTCTCATATGCAGACAATGGATACGTGTCGTAGTAAACATACATCCTCCATATCCACACATTTTCCATAAAATGCCATACACATATTGCAAACGCAACACACAATGTGGCAGCAAATAATCTGTTTCTAAAAGCACGTTTTATTTCGAGTTTAAATGTTCTATTCATAACTACAGCTCCAGTTTAAAATATTTCTGCACCTTATCATTGGTTTTTGAATCTATACCCTCTATACAATAATAAATATACTTAGAGTCTTCTGACATCCATTCATCCTGAATAATATATCCAAGCTCTGATGTAATACACTCGCCTTTGCCTAAAACATAATGATATACATCACTTTCATCTCCTCCAAGCCAATAGTTGTCTATATATACACTATCTGAATTTTGCTGTATTCTCTCCATATCATCCTTGATGGCATACAGAATACCTGCATTTCTACTTTCTTCAATCTGCTTATCATTTCCATCCTTATAAGTGATTGTCAACGTTATAAAAAGATAACTATAGCCATTGCCCAGGTTATAATTTTCATCTATATTTCCTTCACAGCTATCTTTCAAAAAATCTGCAACAGTATCCTTATTTCTGTTTCCAAACTCCGTTGTATGCTCGTACTTTTCAATTTTATAAGTAATTCCATTTATCTCAATTGTATCATCAACTGACACGATATCGTCTTTGTTAACATACTCCGCATCCTGCACATACGTAGCCGGAGTCTGGTCTACTACACCAGTGTCACTTTCTGTCTTTGAATCCTCATCCTTTACAATACCGGATTTTCCCTCTAGCTTGGCATTTGATTGTGAACATGCTGAAAGCCCCGCTGCCATCATAATCACTGCCATTATTGCTGTAATTTTTTTCCTCTTCACACTCTTTCTTCTCCTTTGCTTGCTGATGTTTAATTGTTATGATAATTATAAACCTGTAATGTGTCATAGTTGTAAAATACTTAGACAATCTGCCCTCGTATTGTTAATTTAAAATTTTTCATGAACAAAAAAATCCATTGCAATATTAAAATTGCAACCTTTTACCAACTAAAAAGCCGAATCCACACTCTCACGGATTCGGCTTTTGTATATACACTTCTATTTTCTATTTTGTATGAAGCTGTCAATCATCGCAATCACACCATCTACACCGAGCTTTGCCACATTTAGGCACAGGTCATAGTTTTCTGCCTGCCCCCACTCCTGTCCGGTATAGTATTTGTGATAGGTCTTTCTGTTGTCATTTGTCTCACGCACAACAGTCTTTGCCTTTCTCACTGAGACTCCATGTGTATCAGCCACAGTATCAACACAGAAGGCATCATTCGCTGTCAGGAAAACTGAGACAACATCATCTCTTCCCTGAAAGGCAAAGTTTGCACACCGTCCCTGAATCACATATCCCTCACAGCCGTCCTCAAGCGGCAGCCTGTCTATAAATGTAAGAGCCCTCCCCGGAGTATCATGCAGCACATTATCCTCCTCCGTCTCCATCACAATAGAGTAAAGCAGGGAATTAACCGGTCTCTCACTGTAAAACTCCTCATACTCATCGTAGCAGCCTGCCTCTTTGGCACTGGCCGCAATAGCCTCTCTGTCCATGAAATGTAAATGATATTTCTCAGCGACTGCTCTACCGATAGTATCTGCATCGCAACCGCACTTTCTAGCAATAGTAATTATCATATAAATATAGCTCCTTTCTGTAAAAAAGCCAACGCGCAGGAAGCGCTCAGACAAATCAATAAAAGTTTGCAAACACCGATGCAAACACCACCGTAAGTATTCCTGCCACCGCGATAGCAAGAGAGCTCATGGCGCCCTCTATCTCGCCCATCTCGATTGCCTTCGCTGTTCCGATGGCATGTGATGAAGCACCAAGCGCCAATCCCTTCGATATAGGCTCAGTGATTCTGAATATTTTGCATACAAACTCTCCGAGTATATTTCCAAGCACACCTGTCACGACGATAACTGCGACAGTGATGGTCACATATCCGCCGAGCTCCTCTGATACACCCATACCGATAGCTGTCGTGATGGACTTTGGAAGCAGTGTGACATAGTCCTCGTGTGAAAGCCCCATAAGCACTGACAGCACAAGCACTGTCACAAGGCTTGTTATGACTCCTGCCGTGAGTCCAAGCGCGACTGCTGCTATATTTTTCTTGAGCAGTGTCCACTGTTCATAGAGCGGTATCGCAAGGCATACCGTGGCCGGTGTCAGAAACCAGCTAAGATACGATGCTCCCTTATTGTATGTGTCGTAATCCACATCTGCCACAACAAGCACTATGATGGTCAGTACTATTGAAATGAGAAGCGGATTGAGTATTGCAAGCTTGAACTTCTTCTTTAAAAGCATACCTATCAGATATGCAACCAGACTTACCGTGACACCGGCAAAAAGCGATGTCTGAAACAAATTATCCATTATGATTATCCTCTATCTTATTTATTTTCTCCTGCATCAGCCCTCTTACGCTTCTGCATACGGATTACGAGCTGTGAAACATATCCTGTAGCAATCATTACAGTAAGTAGTGCCACAACCGTGATTACAAGCACCGGTACGAGCACCGGCTTAAGATTGCCCCAGGATGACATGAGCCCCACTCCCGCAGGGATAAACATGACAGGCATTATCTCTATCATGAATTTGCCTGCACTCCTTACAGAGTTAAGCGGTATCAGGCCTGTCAGCAGACCTATGAAAAGTATAACCATGCCATATATGCTCGCCGGAACAGGCAATGGCAGTAAATATTTGAGTATCTCACCTACAAACGAAATCGCAAGTATGATGAGAAATTGCTTTAATAATTTCATTTTATATTGTATCTCCGTTATATATATTTCGTGACTATTTGTAACTGTTTATCTGTGTTCCCTGACCATCATTGCACATACAATGGCAAGCAGCACGCTTGAAGCCCATATAGCACGGATTCCTATGTGCAGTGAGCACACTCCGCCGATACCTGCTCCTATTGCAAATATCAGAATGATTCCATAGTAGTGCGCGGTCTTTTTCAGTGCCCCGATATTTCTGTCACGCAGATATATTGACAGGCTCTCTGTGCCGCTTCTTAAGTTGCCGATGCACATAGTGCTGGCATAGCCGTAGCCGTTTACCTTTCTGAAGGACTGCACCTGCATAGAACAGCTGAATGATACAAGCATGGTCGCTATCATGTCGTACCTGTGTGGTATGAAGCCCACCACAAACAGTATGATTATCTCTATCGCCACCACTATCTGACGCCAGTGGATACGCTTTGCCTTCTTATATCTATGCCCGATTCTCTCTGCCACAAGCACACCGAGTGCAAATGAAAGGATTGGAAAAAGATACGATAGTCCCTTCATCCATTCACCTACCATCAGATGCTGGCTCATCAGCACCACGTTTCCTGTCTGCGCATTCGAGAACACCTTGTTTCTCACGTTGTAGGTGTAGGCATCCTGAAATCCTCCGGAAAGTGCCAGAATCGCACTCAGCAAAAAGGTCTCTGATGTCTGAATCCTTATTTTTTCTTTTTCAGTCATTTTTTCGCCTCTTTTTCTCATATTCGCTGTTATCTGCCACACCCTCGTGTGACCCACAGCAATTGCATATTTACAGCAATCCACACGGTTTATTATTATAGAAAAAAAGGGCGGATATTTCAATACCCGCCCCATATATACAGTGTATTAAATTTTGCACAATACCTAAAATATATATTGGATATACATGATAGATATAATGGATTTATCTTATTAGTCCAGGTGTTCTCTATAAGCATATATTTGTCCAGCACCGCAATTATCATGGAAGCAGGCAAGTACTGTAACAGTGCGCCCCGGCACAAATGTAAAAACAAAAAAGAGGTTATCATAACCCCTTTTTTGTGATTTGTTAACATTTATTATTTTCCTGAAGTTGCTTTCAGTCGTGTCATGGCACGGGCCAGCGAAGCTCTTGAGTGATAGTACTCCTGAATACTCTGCTTCTGGCGAAGCTGCTCCTCAGCTCTCTCCTTTGCCTCTCTTGCCCTTGCTATATCGATTTCCTCCGGATGCTCGGCTGTCTCGACAAGCAGTGTCACACGGTTGTTGACTATCTCTACGAAGCCCATTCCCACTACCGCGTACTCCCAGTTGTCACTGCCCTCCGGCTGAAATCTCATCTCGCCCTCATCGACGGCTATGACCATATCCTCGTGGTGGGCGAGGATTTCCTTCTGGCCATCGAACTCAGGGACTATTATGGAACGACATCTTCCTGAGTAAAACACTCTGTTAGCAGCTATTACCTTTAGATAAAATGTATTTGTTGCCATACGATTTGTCCTTCCTTATGCTTTTACTGCTGCATAGTCTTTGCTTTTTCCTTGACGTCCTCGATTGTTCCGACATTGAAAAATGCGTTCTCAGGATACTCGTCCATCTCACCATCTATGATGGCCTTGAAGCCCTTGATAGTCTCCTCTACAGGCACATAGACACCCTGGATACCTGTGAAGTTCTCGGCTACGTGGAATGGCTGTGAGAGGAACTTCTGGATTTTTCTTGCTCTGTATACAAGTACCTTGTCCTCATCTGCCAGCTCCTCCATACCGAGGATTGCGATGATATCCTGCAGCTCCTTGTACTTCTGGAGAATCTCCTGTACCTTTCGTGCTACCTGGTAATGCTCCTCGCCTACGATATCAGGCTCGAGGATACGTGATGTAGACTCAAGTGGGTCTACTGCCGGGTAAATACCCTGTTCAACAATCTTTCTTGAAAGAACTGTTGTGGCATCCAGATGTGCGAAGGTTGTAGCCGGAGCCGGGTCTGTGAGGTCATCGGCAGGTACGTATACGGCCTGTACCGATGTTACCGAACCGTTCTTTGTAGATGCGATTCTCTCCTGCAGCTCACCCATCTCAGTAGCCAGTGTAGGCTGATAACCTACGGCTGAAGGCATACGTCCTAAAAGTGCTGAAACCTCTGAACCTGCCTGTGTGAAACGGAATATGTTGTCGATGAAAAGCAGCACGTTCTGGTGCTTCTCATCCCTGAAATACTCTGCCATTGTAAGTCCTGTCTCAGCTACACGCATACGTGCTCCTGGTGGCTCGTTCATCTGTCCGAACACTAAGGCTGTTTTTTCCAGAACTCCTGATTCCTTCATTTCTGTCCAGAGATCATTTCCCTCTCTGGAACGCTCTCCGACTCCTGTAAAGATTGAGTAGCCGCCGTGCTCTGTTGCGATATTGCTGATGAGCTCCTGGATGAGGACTGTTTTTCCTACTCCGGCTCCTCCGAAGAGTCCGATTTTTCCACCCTTTGCATATGGGGCAAGGAGGTCGATGACCTTGATACCTGTCTCGAGGATTTCCTCTGCAGGGTTCTGCTCCTCAAATGTTGGTGGTTCTCTGTGGATTTCCCACTTTTCTTCTGTATCAGGCTGTGCTCCGCCGTCGATAGCTTCACCGAGCACGTTGAACAGTCTGCCGAGAGTCTGCTCTCCGACAGGTGTCTTGATGCCGGCGCCTGTGGCTGTTACTTCCATATCTCTGTGAAGTCCCTCACTGGAAGCAAGCATGATACAGCGTACTGTATTATTTCCAATATGCTGTGCGACTTCCATCACACTTTTTTTGTCACCATTTAAAACTTCTAGTGCGTCTCTGATTGCCGGCAGGTTCTCATCCTCGAACTCTACATCGACAACAGGACCCATAACCTGGATAATTTTTCCTGTTTTCATCAAAAAGCCTACTTTCTCTTTTTCTTCTGCGATTTAGCACCGGCTATTACCTCTGTAATCTCCTGTGTAATCGCTGCCTGTCTGGCACGGTTGTAAAGAATGTCAAGCTCTGCAAGCATGTCCCTCGCACTGTTTGATGCGGACTGCATCGCCATCATTCTGGCGTTCTGCTCACATGAAAATGACTCTACAAGAGCACCGTAGACAAATCCAACAACGTAGTTTGGTACGATACGATCCATGACTGCCTCAGGCGATGGCTTGAGTGCCAGCTCCTCCCTCGGTATGTCTATAGGAATCTGCACAGTGAAGTCTGCCTTTTTCAGTGGCAGAAGCTGTGACATCTGTGTTTCCTCCTGAATCGCATTTATCATGCTGGTATAGATAATATAAACTTCGTCCAGCTCGTTATGTAGATATAGCTCCAAAATTTCTTCTGCAATATTTCTGGCACGGTTGAGTGTCGGATTCTGAACTGTGTAGTGGAACTGTTTTTCAATCTCAATTCCACGCTGTTCAAAATAATGACGTCCCAGCTCTCCGAGTACAAAAAGTGAATGGTTCGGATGATTCTTCAAGTGCTCCTCAGCCATTTTCAGGATATTGTGGTTGTATGAGCCCGCAAGTCCTTTATCGGCTGTGATTACGATATATCCGACCTTTCTGTCCTCAGGCAGCTTATCCTCGTTGGTCTTGAAATAGATGTCCTCCATATCAGGCAGATGCCTGAGTATTCGGCTCATCTCTGATTGCAGTGTGAAGAAATACGGCTCTGTATCTGCCAGCATCTTTTTGGACTTTTTCAGCTTCGAAGAAGAAATCATATACATGGCATTTGTGATTTTAAGCGTATCATTGATACTTTTTATTCGATCCTGTATTTCCTTCGTGTTTGCCATAATACTACCTGTTACCCTTTATACTCTTTTACTGCATCCATGATTTTATTTACGAGCTCTTCATCAATGGCTCTGTTCTCTTCGATCTTCTGTCCGATTTCCGGATAAGAAAGATCCATATATGAGAGGATATCGCCCTGATATTTCTTGACATCTTTTGTCTCAATTGTGTCAAACACACCATGGTTTGCCATGATAAGTGTCATTACCTGCTCATGCAGTGACAGTGGATGGCAAAGCGGCTGTTTTAAAAGCTCCATAAGTGCTTTTCCATGTGCAAGCTGTGCTTTTGTGGCATCGTCAAGGTCTGATGCAAACTGTGTGAAGACCTCCATCTCCCTGTACTGTGCCAGGTCGATACGGATGCTTCCTGATGCCTTCTTCATGGCCTTTGTCTGGGCAGCTCCACCAACTCGGGATACTGAAAGACCTACGTTTACGGCCGGTCTCATACCTGCGTTGAAGAGGTTGCTCTCTAGGAATATCTGTCCGTCTGTGATAGATATTACGTTGGTAGGGATATATGCTGATACGTCTCCTGCCTGTGTCTCGATGATTGGGAGTGCTGTGATTGAACCTCCGCCAAGCTCATCGCTCAGACGGCTTGATCTCTCGAGCAGTCTTGAGTGGAGATAGAATACGTCTCCAGGATATGCCTCACGTCCCGGTGATCTCTCGAGCAGCAGTGAAAGTGCTCTGTATGCTACCGCATGCTTTGAAAGGTCATCATATACGATAAGTACATCCTTGCCCTGATGCATGAAATGCTCTGCCATGGCTGTTCCTGCGTATGGTGCAATATACTGCAGTGATGCAGGATCGCTTGCTGTTGATGAAAGCACGATTGAGTAATCCATTGCGCCGTGTTTTGTCAGAGTTGACACAATTTTTGCTACTGTTGATGCTTTCTGGCCAATTGCTACATATATACAGATAACATCCTTGCCCTTCTGGTTGATGATTGTATCTGTGGCAATTGATGTCTTTCCTGTCTGACGGTCACCGATGATAAGCTCTCGCTGTCCACGTCCGATTGGGAACATTGAATCGATTGAGAGGATTCCTGTCTCAAGTGGAGTATCTACTGACTTTCTGTCCACGATACCCGGTGCCTCATTCTCGATTGGTCTGTAATCTTCCTCTTTGATATCGCCCTTTCCATCAATAGGCTCACCTAAAGCATTGATGATTCGGCCGATAAAGCCTTTGCCTACAGGGATTCCGGCTTTTTTCTTTGTTCTTACTACTTTGGTTCCTTCATGGATTCCGTGGTCTCTTCCGAAAAGGATTACACCGATTTCATTCTGACGGATATCCTGAACCATTCCTTTTACTCCATTATCGAATACTACGATCTCACCATACATGGCATGGTCGATGCCGTATATTGTGGCGATTCCGTCGCCGACGTAGATTACCTCGCCGGTCTCACGGCTCTCGGTATCGAAGTCGAAATTCTCTATCTCGCTCTGGATAATGGAGATTATGTCTGTTGCACTGATTGCGCCCACAGGGGTCACCTCCTGGTAAATTTTCTTTCAAGCTCACGAAGCTTTCCTTCGTAGCTTCTGTCATACTCTGTATTAAGAGTCTTAATCACATATCCACCTAAAAGTGTTTCGTCCACTTTCTGTGTAAGGGATATTTCATATTCCGGATATTTGCTTTGTAGCAGCGCCTTGGCGTCATTTGCTTCCTCGTCGGTTGCGGCCTCTGCACTGATAAGCTCAGCTCTTATGATATGGTTTTTCTCATCCCAGTATCTGTAATATGCCTCAAAGATTTCATTCATTTCAGCGGCATATCCAAGCTTTACCATTTCCTTTATGAAGCTTGTGATAAGCTTTGGCTCACTCTCAAATCCGTATACCTTTTCTATGATGTCATACTTTTTTGTCAGCGGTATAAGTGGATTTGCGAGCGTCTGTGCAAGCTTTTCTGTCACAAAGTATACTCTCTGTGCTTCCTCCACATCACGACGCTCTACAGCCAGCCTGTACAAAACTATTGCATTATTTACTGCTGCCTGTGTCATTAGCTTCACCTGTCTTTACAATCTTTCTCGCTGCTAAGATGGCAAGTTTTGCAATTTCAGCCTCAGCGGCCTTTGTTGCCTTATCCTGCTCGCTAGCAATGTCCGCTTTTGCTTTTTCAAGCATACTGTCTGCTTCCTGTCTGGTTCTCTCAAGAGCCTTCTCCTGCTCAGCCTCGGCTCTTGCCCTGGCATCGAGGATTATCTGGTCTGCCTGAGTCTTTGCACTCTCGAGCTTCTTTTTATAGTCGCTCTTTAAGCTTTCTGCATCGTCCTGACTCTTCTTTGCTTCCGAGAACTGCTTCTGAATCATTTCGTCTCTCTGATTGATCACGCCCATCACGCGGTCAAAGAGGAATTTCTTAAATATCCAGTACAGGAAAAGCAGATTGACTACTGTCCATATTATATTCCATGGATCAATTTTTAACATTGCTCTACCTTCCTTTCTGTTTCACCTGGTTGTAACTGTCAGTTACGCTGCCTGATTATTTAAGGAAGAGGATGATAAGTAATGCGATAACGAAACCGTAAATAGCTGTTGCCTCTGCAAGGGCACATCCTAAAAGAAGTGATTTAGAGATTTTGCTCTCAGCCTCCGGCTGTCTTGCGATTGCGTCTACTGCGCTGCTTGTTGCCTTACCGATTCCAAGTCCGGCTCCGATTCCTGTTAATACTGCGATTCCAGCTCCGATTGCTACTAATAATGTTGATGACATAATGTGTTCTCCTTTTCTTGCTTATATGCTTTCTTTTGGTTAGCAATTATTTTGTTTCTTTTGTAAGCGAGGTTACATTTTCCATGCTTACGATGTGAAATTAAATGATGTGGTGTTTCATGCATCATCAGGTCTTCTTACTCGGTTGCCTCCTTGATGAAAAGTCCTGTCAGGAATACAAATACATATGCCTGTATAAGTCCATCAAAGATATCAAAATAACAACTGAATACTGCCGGGACGATTGCCGGGACGACCATCTTTAAAAGCTCCATGATTACGAATGAACCAAGGACATTTCCAAATAATCGCATACACAGCGATAATGGTTTGATAAAGATCTCAAGGATATTGATAGGTAGTATTACCGGCATTGGCTCTGCAAAGCTTTTAAGCCACCTTTTGGTGCCCTTTGCCCTGATTCCTGCCACCTCGATAAGAACTATGCTCATTACAGCGAGTGCTGCGGTGACGTTCATATCCTTTGTCGGCGGTTTGAAGCCAAGCAGACCAATCAGGTTTGCTATTCCTATATAGATGATTACTGTTGCCAGATATGGTATGTAATCCTTTCCTTTTTCTCCGAGTGTCTCACTGAAGAAATCATTAAGAAATTTGACTCCTGCCTCTACGGCTACCTGTCTGCGTCCGGGATTTTCAACTGAAAGATTTCTGCCGAGAAAAAAGCACAGTAAAAATACCGCTGCCATTATTATCCATGTGACTACTACCGACTCGTATATGGGTATGCCTCCGAATATCGGTATCTTGAATACCACGTCACAATTGAGTTCCTCTAACAGTCCATCTACCAGAGCATCCATCTGCGTTACCTCCTTTCTTTTTTGCTATATGAAATTTGATACGCAAATTGTTTCTTAATAACTCAAGATGTGTTTTGTCTGACCTTTGATGTTTGTTTGTTCTTGATTTAATAAGAAGCAACTATCGTTGTACTTGATTTTAGTCACATCGTTTTATAAAGTCAACGTTTCATTTTTATATTATTTGACTGGCAAAGTTTCACATTTTTTAGTTAGCTTTTTATACATTTTCAACAATTTAAGTTTTTATTTTTGTGCAGTTTTTCTATTGCGTTTTGGGAATGTTTAGATTTATTTTATTTTTATTTGCGTTTTATTAAAAATTTCCAAATAATCCGGGAAAAATTTCCCTTTTTTTCACAGTTTTTCACAATGCATTTGAATTGCGGGGTTTTGGCTCTATTTACCTTCTTGTCGCTTTGCCCACGGCTGTTGCCGCGGGCAAAGCTCTCCATGAGGGTTTGCCCAGGCCTAGCCCAGCATCACATCGAGTGTCATCATGAGGCAGAAGCCCACCATAAATGCTATGGTGGCACGGTTTGAGTGACCTCCCTCTGACATTTCCGGCACGAGCTCTTCTATGACTACATATATCATGGCTCCGGCGGCGAAGCTTAGCAGGTACGGCATCACCGGTTCTATTATTCCGATGGCAAGTATCGTAAGTATTCCCGCTATCGGCTCGACTATTCCCGACAATACTCCGTATACAAAGGCTCTAAGCTTTGAGCTTCCTGTGCTATGTAATGGCATGGATATGATTGCGCCCTCCGGGAAATTCTGTATGGCTATTCCGATTGCCAGTGAAAGGGCTGCTGCCCTCGTGATGGTGGTGGTTCCTGATATCCAGCTTGCGTAAAGTACTCCGACTGCCATGCCCTCCGGTATATTATGTAATGTAACTGCAAGCACCATCATTGTCTGTCTGCTGAAATTGCTCTTTGGTCCCTCGACTGAATTATCGAGATGCATATGCGGTGTTATCGTATCCAGTATCAATAGGAAAAACATTCCGAGCATAAATCCTGCTACTGCCGGGACGAACTGCATTTTTCCAAGGCTCTTTGACTGCTCAAGTGCCGGAATCAGAAGACTCCAGACTGATGCCGCAATCATTACGCCTGCTGCAAAGCCACTGAGCATTTTTGTGGTCTTTACGGAAAGCTCATTTTTCATAAAAAGTACACATGCCGCACCGAGCGACGTGCCTATAAATGGTATTAATAAACCTAATATGGTTGATGTAATCATGGTTGCCTCCTATTCTGCTGTTCGGCTATTTTTCTATTTTACACAAACTTCCTATATATAAAACTATATTTACCGGAGAGTATACAGTTGTTCTGAAGAAAAAAATATGAGGAATACACTGTATGCTAGGCCGGTATCACAAAATAAAATATGGGAAGTTTGAATATTTTATTATTCAACATATTATTTCTTATATCGTTTCGTATATCATTTTGCAGTAACTGAATATTCAAAACCACTTAATGTAAAACAGCTGTATGTAATTAGTCTTCTCTAACCCGATTACAGTTTAATACACCTATATAATTTCGTCAACCGGCTTCTGTGAGCCTTACTCGTTACTGTTCACACCTAACAGTGTGACCAGCAACGAGTACAAGCTACTCCATAGCTTAGATACAATCGAGTTATACTTCTTTGCACAGCAATGCCCTGACAAAACGTCAGGGCCGGGTATCACATGCCACAGATGGCATATAAAATGGCTTCTAATACCGATTCCTGCAAAGAGGCTGTCTGCCCACACATATATTATCCTTTGTACGGTCACGAAGCTCCGGCACCGGATTTGGCGCCACCTCAAAGCGATAATCCTCCCCGTTTTTGCGGATATAATCCTCAATAAAGGTATGGCTCATCACATTTCTTACCGGGTCATTGACCATGCGCTGATATCTGATAAATGTTTCAGGAGCATTGGTTCTTACATCCACATACCTTTCACGACATGCTGTGTCGTTTACCGTACTGCCAAGCACACACCTGACATACTCAATATTGCTCTCAAGCACAAGAGGAGCCGGGAACTCAGCGTCAGGGATGACCTCCTGCCAATCCTTTTTCTCGTACTGTCTTAGCAGCTCAAGTGCAATATGCAGATGCTTAAGCTCCTGTTCAAACATAAACTGCCATATGCCACGTATTCTTGTATCCGTCTCCGTTTCATAACAGCTCCAATACAGCCAGCACTCGACATACTGATGCACAAGGAGATTTTCAAGGCGGCTCATGCATGGCTTCAACAGGCTGCCATACTGTGTGACATGCTGTTCCTCGACCATTCCGATTTCCTGATATAGCCTGCGTCCAATCTCATCAGGCCAAAGTGCCGCTGTGTTCATATAGTAGTTCATAGTCTGCTGTTCTGCTGCTGTGATTACGTTTGCAGCCAGCACATCCATTGTCGCAGGGCATTTATCCGTCATCGGATATCGTATTGAATCATATGGATGCCTGTGGTGTGAAATAGTCGGTCTGCCCGGTGTGATTTCCGTATAGCCTCCGACAAGCTTCTCTGCATGCTCACCTGTGGTAAAATCAAGATAATCTGCATAGCGGTACAAATGATCAAAGTCCTCAAGCAAGGCAAAATCGAGCGCAGACTTAATATTTTTGTCATTTACTCGTTTTGCAAGATGCGCAGTCAGATCAACCGCCAGCTGCTCGTAGCCTATGGTGTGCTCCAATGCCGACTCATCTGCCGGCTTTAAATGTGTGAGTATTTTCTGCTGCTGTTGCTCACTTTTCCTGATGTATGCAAGCTTTCGTCTAAGTTCATCATCACCTACGCTTCTTGAAAACTGATGTGAAAACCACACGTTTTCAAATTCTGTACCATTCATCAATATGATTCTCGTCCTTGTATACGGATTTACCTCATTTTTGTTATATGGTTTTACCCAGAATTTCTCCCAGTCAACAAATAAATCGCCGGTTCTCTCCGGCCTCATTTTAAATGGATTCATAATACAAACATACCTCCTTCATGCTATTGTATGCACGAAGGAGGTATGCTGTGCGAATGAATCACGTTCTAATAATTTGTCAAATATATATGTGTATTTAGAGTTTTCCGAATCAGCCTCATAAGAGCCTTTCCTGCTCTATTGTTTTATCCGATTCAAGAATTGCTTCTTTTAATTCGGTAAGCAATCCTGCGTCCTTTTTTTGCAGTTTTTCCCTAGTTGAAGCCTTAAGTGGTATTCCAGCGTCTTTTTTTAATGCTTCCTCAAAATCCGCTACCCCCATTCTATAAGGCATTAGTTTTTCAAAAATTCTATCCTTAATAAACAAGAATATGCTTATCCCGCCAAAATCCATATCTCCCCAATGGAGGAACTCACATTCCTTAGATACAATAAGGCTTAATTCCTTTAGAAAATACACTTCCTTAGGAGTAAAATAACCATGACAAAAAATATACAAGGTATTCTCATCATATTGCATACTTTCATAGTTAGCCTTATTTTCTATGGTCATAATTCTTTTGCATCCTGCAAGCGAAACCGGACTTGCATGCTCAAGTGTCTGCGTATTAATAATGGTTCCATAAATCTGCTTTGACGTATCAATAACACATGTATCATCAATTCTATATGACAATGGTCCCTTCCATTCCATTGTCTGTGCATATGACATAATACCATGCATCTTCAAAATTTCAAGCCCCGACTTCTTTTTATCCTCTTTGGCATCATCTTCCTCTCCCTCTGTATCATAATCCTCCATATCCTTCTCATAATATGGAGAATATTTAGTCAGAATTGATACCATCTTTTGTCGATAGCATTTTTCAAATTTCTTTGAATCATTAAAAACCTTTGCACTAAAAACACGCTCCCACACAGGCTCCTTTATTCTTGTTATAGAATTGATACACTTAAAACGCATATCCTCCTCAGCCTCCGTGACACTCTTTCCGGCTTCCAGACGCCCCAAAATATCATCATAATATCTGCATATCCAATCGCAGTCACCAACCTCTGATTTCCACTGTTTTACAGACTCTATCAATCTTAGCTGTTTTGCTCTTGAATCCTCAACACCCTCAAGCCGACACAGCTCCGGTATGCTGCTGACATCACAATCAATTTTTTTAATATCGCTGTTGACCTGAGTCCAATTAATTCTTATCCTCCCATCGTGGCCTGCTTGTGTATTATTCTCTATGAACCTTGCCTGATCGATTAGTTTCCGGCGTCCGCCAACAAATTCCATCATTTCTGTTACTTTGTTCAAATGTTTTTCTCCGGTTAGTTTTCCTGACCGGTATCCTTCGGTGTCTGTTTTTTTTATAATATAGCCTGCAAGCGTGTGCTTAATTGGAGTTTTTCCCATAGCATAATACCCCTATAAAACCATTAATACGTCCTATCACTTTTCCTCAAACAGCTCGATTTCCTCGCCAAGTGGTCCCTTACAGAATGCTATGCGCGCCGGAAATACCGGTGTTGATGCAATTTCTATATTCTTCGGCTCGATAAATACCTCGTATCCTGCTGCTTTTACAGCCTCTACACACGCATCCACATCATCTGTTGCGAATGCGAAATGACGAATCACACCTTTTCCCGGTGCATCATCTCCATCGTTAAAAATCTCAACAATTCCGTTTCCGGTATCAAGCATGATTCCTGCCTGCCATTCCCTTGCGACCGGAATTCCAAGAATGTTTTTGTAGAAATCTATTGTCTTTTCATATTCCTCTGTGCTGCTGCACTTCATTGATACGTGATGTATACCTTTTATTAAGCTCATTGTTTTTCTCCCTTTAATTATTTGGAGCTGTTTTGTGATTTATAGTGATTTCAGCTACTTTTTCCCGCAATTTTTCCGGCTTTTGGGCTGAATTTTAGGAGCTGTTTTGGAGATTTCTGTAGTTTCAGCTACTTTTCTCGCAATTTTTCCGGCTTTTGGGCTGAATTTTGGGTGCTGTTTTAAAAGTTTTAGGGATTACAGCTCCCCAGGGTCTGCCTACTATGCTATCAACCTATGGATATTGTACATTATGCCAATTTAGTCCTACTTAGTAAAATGATGTGAGGGTCAAAAGGTATCCAGTTCAAGATCCCTTAAATCATATTATATCTATAAAATTTTCTATTGTCCATATATACAGACGATTATGATTGCGACCCATTTTCAATTTTCACTTTTGTTTGAAATTGGGTGACTATTCTGCGCTGCTGATTCTAATGCGCTTGCGGCTCGCAGCTATGAAGGCACTGAACAATTACGAAATTTGTTGAAGGTACTGAACAGTTACGAAATTTATTTGCAAATTCGTGCTTCTCAATTATACTATGATAACGTTTTCTAAATAACTATACCATTTACTTAAATGGGATGTAATCGTTGCTGTTCACACCGTTAGGTGTGAACAGTAATTATTATTTTCTTGTACTACCGGTAAAATATGCAAGTGATATGGTGTAGTTCGTTTAAAACTGTTATACTAGGATATATCAGAAAATAAGTACAATCTACAGGAGGATTATCATGATAATAAAAAACGGTATTGTAGCAGACCCTGCTTCAGGTCTCTACGAACAGATGGATATACTTGTAAAAGATGGGAAAATAGTAAAAATAGCACCTGACATCTCATGCGCATCAGATGCTGCTGCAACTGAAAAAGAAGAAATAATAGATGCATCCGGAATGATTGTCGGACCGGGACTTATCGACACACATGTGCATTTCCGTGATCCGGGCTTCACATACAAGGAGGATATCCACACCGGTTCCCTGGCTGCCGCAAAGGGTGGCTTCACAACTGTTGTGTGCATGGCAAACACAAAGCCTACAGTGGACAATGTGGATACTCTAAAGGACAACCTCACACGTGGAAAGCAGGAAAAAATCCGCATGTATCAGGCCGCTGCAATATCGCACTCCCTCAAAGGACAGGATGAGGTTGACATGGCAGCTTTAAAGGAAGCCGGAGCCTGTGGCTTTACCGATGACGGCATCCCGCTTACAAATGCTGCTTTCTGCTACAGAGCCATGCAAAATGCTGCAAAGCTGGATATGCCGATAAGTCTCCATGAGGAGGACCCTGCATTTATCAAAAACAACGGCATCAACCACGGAAAAGTATCTGACGCTCTCGGTATCTACGGCTCACCATCCATCGCTGAGGAAGCCCTTGTCGCAAGAGACTGTCTGCTTGCGCTGCGCAGTGGTGCTGATGTTGTAATACAGCACATCAGCTCCGGTGTATCTGTTGATATAGTCCGCACCTACAAAAAGCTTGGTGCAAGGCTCCATGCCGAGGCCACTCCACATCACTTCACGCTGACTGAGGATGCTGTCTTAGAACACGGCACCCTTGCCAAGATGAATCCGCCTCTTCGCACTGAAGCAGACCGTCAAAAGATTATAGAGGGACTTATCGATGGCACAATAGACCTTATCGCAACAGATCATGCGCCTCACAGCACCGAGGAAAAATCAAAGCCTGTAACCGAAGCTCCAAGCGGTATCATCGGTCTTGAGACATCTCTTGCTCTTGGTATCACAAGCCTTGTCAAACCGGGCCATCTGAGCATGCTTGAGCTTTTGGAAAAGATGACTATCAATCCTGCCAGACTGTACCACATGCCTTACGGTACTATCTCAGAGGGTGCTGCTGCAGATTTTGTCATCTTTGATCCTGACGAAAAATGGGTACCATGCGAATATGCATCAAAGTCATCAAACACACCTTTTACCGGCATGGAACTGACCGGTAAGGTTAAGTACACCGTATGCGGTGGAAATGTGATTTATTCGGATAAATAAATTGTGTATGCACTATTAAAAAAGCAGATTGTGAACGCATGTGTTCACAATCTGCTTTTTTCTACTTTTCCACCAGCTCCAGGCAGTCTCCATAGTGCCTCTGCAGTGACTTTAAGTCCATAATCATCACATAAAATACTCTGCCATTGTGCACTAAATCCACTATCCTGCCATGATCGAGCACTTAAATATATGTGCCGTCTGCTTTTCGCATATGAAAGAAAATATAATCATTTGAGTGTCCTCCGTCGATCTGCGACCATATTCTTTTAAACCAGTTCAGTTGCTCACCCGCTCGAGGAGGCAAATACTTTCTACATGCGTTGTATGAGAAAACTGATCAAACGTCTGCCACTTTATGAGTTCATACTTCTCCTCACACAGTATCTTCAAATCCCTTGCCAATGTTGCCGAATCGCAGCTCACATATACAATCCTCTCCGGTGACATCGCAAGCATTGTGTCCAGACACTTCTCATCGCAGCCCTTTCTTGGAGGGTCAACGACTATCACATCCGGGCGAAGCATATCTGTACGTCCAATGGATGCTGTATCATCAGTGATTTTCTCAGTTTTCTTTGCATTCTCATAAAACTGCGGCAGCACCTCCTCAGCCTTTCCTACGAAAAACTGTGCATTTGTGATGCCATTTAGCTTCGCATTGTTTTTGGCATCCTCGATTGCCTGAGGCACTATTTCCACTCCGTATACCTGCTTTGCCTTCTGTGACAAAAAGAGCGATATGGTACCGATACCGCAGTAGAGATCCCAGACATTTTCATTTCCTGTGAGCCCTGCAAATGCAAGTGCCGTGCTGTAGAGCTTTTCTGTCTGCTTCGGGTTTACCTGATAGAACGACTGTGGCGAAATCTGATATGTGATGCCTGTCCCCTGTGGTGTGAAATCAGGGTAAGAAAGCAGATGGATGGTGTCCTCAATATATGGTCTTCCCCATATGCAGACCGTCTTTTTGCCAAGGATGACATTTGTGTTTTCCTTGTTGATATTGTAGGAAATGGATGTCATTCCATCGATTTTTGAGAGTCTTTCGCACAGTATATCTGCTACATTCCCGGCTCGGCGTTTTGCTTCAAGACTGTCCCCATTTATCACAAGACACACCATAATCTGCTTTGATGTAAATCCATATCTGATAAGCACATGGCGCACGAGCCCTTTGTGTGTGTTCTCGTCATACGGTGTGATGCCGCACTCATTCATCCATTCCTTTATGATGTCGAGTATCTCTTTGTTTTGCGGCACCCCAAGCCTGCAGTCCTCGACCGGGATGATATTGTGGCTTCGCGATGCATAAAAGCCTGTCACTATATTGCCATCCCTGTCATATCCCACCGGAAACTGTGCCTTGTTGCGGTAGCGGTATGGATTGTCAGCGCCTACAGGCGGCTGCATTTTACTGTCCAGCTTTGCCTCGGAAAATCCACCTATACGCATGAGATTGTTGCGCACCTTATTATTTTTAAATTCAAGCTGCTTTTCATAGGAGAGCGTCTGTATCTGGCAGCCTCCACACCTCTTGTGCAGCTCACATTGCGGCTCAACGCGAAAAGTGGAAGGGGTCTTAATCTCTTCCACTCTTGCGTAGCCATAGTTTTTCTTTAATTTTGTTGCGCGGGCTGTTATAACGTCACCAATCAGTGCATCCTTTACGAAAAAGGTCATGCCATCATAATGTCCGATACCCTCGCCGTCTGTTCCCATATCTGTTATTTCAAGTTCAAATATGTCATTTTTTTTCATGCTTTTCTCTTCTTTATTTTATATATAATCACTCTTTATAATGTTTGTATCCGGCGCAAGCTTTCACACCAAAAATCACACCATAGCTATATTAATATTGTCCGCTTTTTACACACTTGTTCTGCGGAAATTTGTCTCCATAAATCTGTTGTAGCCCTGCCACTTTGTATCGTTTTCAGGCACATTTACAAGCAGCTCCCTGAAGGTCTCCATCTTGGCATCTATGTTGTCTGCAAAGCTAAGTGCAAGTGCCTCGACAAGTGCCGGCTTTTTCGGAGAGCCAAACTCAAGCTCGCCGTGGTGGGCAAGTATGCAGTGCTTCAGCTCGTTTGCGAGCACTACCGGGAAGCCGTCGATGCTCTTAATCGCATCTCCTACCCACTCTGCACCAATCATGATATGTCCGAGGAGCTGACCAGCGTCTGTATAGTCATTCTCCGGGAAAGTAGAAAGCTCCTTTAATTTTCCGATATCATGAAAAATAGCTGCTGTAAGAAGCAGGTCACGGTTTAAAACCGGATACATTTTTGCAAAATAATCACAGTTCTTCGTCACACCGAGTGTATGCTCCAAAAGACCTCCTACAAAGCCGTGGTGCACGCTCTTTGCGGCTGAATGGAACTTGAAACGGCGCTCAAACTCCTTATTGTCAAAAAAGCTATGTAAGAGCTGTGACAGGTACTGATTCTTTACAGAGCCGATAAAGCCCATGAGTTCCTTATACATGACCTCGACATCCTTATCGCTGACCGGCAGATAATCCGCAGGGTCATATTCTCCCTCGTTCACCTTTCTCGCACGCTTTATGGAACACTGTAAATTGCCCTGAAAGCTTGTGATATCACCGGTTATGGCTATGTAATCCATTGCATCAAATTCCTCAATGCCTACTGAGCCCACGTCCCATATCTTGGCATCCAGCGTGCCTGTCTTATCCTGCAGGATAACATTGTCATAAGGCTTTCCGCTTTTGGTCATGGCTGTCTGCTTGCTCTTGCATAAAAAAATCTCATTGATTCTCTCTCCCTCGCGGAGAGTTGAAATATACTTCATATATCCTCCTAATTTCGGCTAATTCATCACTCCGATTTTCACCTGACAGGTAATCTCCGTGTAGCCGTTGCTTCCTTTTCTCTTTACTTTCAGATTGCAGGTATCCTCAGGCTTTTGCTTCATAAGCTGTGTGTTGTACGCGGACACATTCGACACCTCTGTATTGTTTACCGCAACTATCACATCTCCGCTTTGAAGCCCCGAGACAAATGCCGGTGAATCCATGGTAACCTGCTTTATATAAACACCCTTTGGGATGTTATATCTGTTTGCTATTTTTTCTGTAACTGTAGTACAGGTGATGCCTATGTACGGCACATCCGCGCCACTCTCGAGCTTTTCAATGACAGGTGACAGGTCGCTTATGCTGACAGCCGTGAGCGTATTGTTCTCCTCCGCCGGATTGAAATCCTGAAGCGAAAGCCCTATGACCTGACCATCTGTATTAATCAGTATACCGCTCTGCAACTTGTTGCTTGCGATATCTGTGGTGAGCACCGAGTAATTGTTGTCCTGCGCCGACAGCTCGTTGGTTGTTGACGTTACAAGACCTGTGAGAATGGCATAGTTTGCCTCAAGCGCAATGACAGATGCTCCTCTTGAAACGATATTTGAATTACCAAGCTCTGCAACCGCTATAGCCCCTGTTGTGGCGTCGTCCAGAAGTGACTTATCCACGGAAATGATTGCTATACCTGTATTGCTGTCATACTTGACCAGCGCAGCATCAGCCATCATGTCGTTTACAAAGGTTACACTAAGCTTATCCGCCTTATCCACTACATTTTTCTCTGTCAGAATGATTAGCTGCTTTCCATTGTCCCTCAGTATCACTCCCACTCCCTGACCCTCGGTCTCATAGGAATTGTTGAAAATATCAGTGGCATCTGTCACACCCGTGACTCCTACTACAAATTTCGAGGCCGAAGCGCCCACGCTGTAGAGCTGGTTCTGCACTGCCTGATAATCTGCGAGTGTAGGCTGATAGGTCTGCAAAGACGGCTCCGAAGAAGTGCCGGACTCTGTGCTTTGTGTACCATTTTCACTATATGCATCATTGCTGTCATCTATGCCAGGCTGCTGTGTGGCTATCTGCACATCATTATTATTTTTTCCATCTGAAGCTTTTTTTGATTGTCTGTTGATAACCGGCATAAATATAGCAAAAACAATGCTTGCAGCCACTGCAAATGCCACTCCGCAGAGTGCTGCTGTGCCTGCTTTTTTTGCAAGTCTTTTTTTATTCAGCGGTTTATCCTTTATCTTTTCTCTGATAAATTGCTCCATATTGTCACCCTGATTAGATGTCTTTAGTTACTATCTTACATTATATTCTGAATTATATTGCGTTGCAACCATATTTTTTGAGTACGGGCTTGTGGCATGTACCCGCCGGACTGCTGCAAGCCCTTACTTTTTGGCTCGTTTAACAAACCGGTTCGTTAAGTATTAAACTTTATGTTATCATCTTGTAATTATCATTTAATACATATTTATTATGGTTTTTTTGAAGATTTTCAGCTATAATATGATAAGCTATACAGTAAATATAAATTTAATATTTAACTACCGAAATATAAGGATATAGAAATGAATAAAAAAGTTTACAAAACATTGGAATATAACAAAATCCTCACCATGCTAAGCAGCTACGCAGCATGTGATGAGACAAAGAAAAGGTGTCTTTCGCTTGAGCCTATCACCGATTTATACGAAATCAGACATCTGCAGACCACCACTGCCGATGCACTAAGCCGCCTGTATAAGGACAGCGGAGTGTCCTTCGTTGGCATACACAATGTGCACGCTTCTCTAAAGAGGCTTGATATCGGTGGTGCACTGAATACGACCGAGCTTCTTCGCATCTGCAGTCTTTTGGAGGTTGCAAAGCGCGTGAAGGCTTATGGCAGAAGCGCCATGGATAATGAGAAACAGGACTCACTCTCCGGTCTGTTTGCAGGGATTGAACCGGTTTCTGCGCTCTGCGATGAGATTAAGAGGTGCATTTTATCTGAGGAAGAGATTGCCGATGATGCGAGTCCTGAGCTTTTTAAGATAAGAAAGAGCATACGCGGCATGAACGACAGAATCCATGCGCAGCTCACCAAACTCATGAACAACAGCACAACGAGGACATATCTGCAGGATGCGGTTGTGACCATGCGCGACGGCAGATATTGTCTGCCTGTAAAGGCTGAGGCTAAGGGCAATGTACCCGGCATGATGCACGACCAGTCATCTACCGGCTCCACTCTTTTTATCGAGCCGATGGCTGTCGTAAATTTGAATAATGAGCTCAAGGAGCTTTTCATAAAGGAGCAGGAGGAGATTGAAAAAATCCTTGCAGCGCTCAGCGACAAGGTTGCCATGAATGCGGCTGCCTTGGAGCAGGACTATGAGATTCTTTCAGAGCTTGACTTCATTTTTGCAAAGGCAAATCTGGCTAAATCATATAACGGTGTGGCACCTGAGTTCAACACCGAGGGGCATATCAATATCAGAAAGGGCCGTCATCCTCTTTTGGACGCTAAAAAGGTGGTCCCTATAGATGTACGGCTCGGCGAGGACTATAAGCAGCTCATCATCACCGGACCAAACACCGGCGGTAAAACGGTTTCACTAAAGACTGTCGGACTTTTGACTCTCATGGGTCAGGCAGGTCTTCACATTCCTGCGGCTGACAGGTCAAAGCTCGCCATCTTTGAGGATGTCTTTGCGGATATAGGCGATGAGCAGAGTATTGAGCAAAGTCTCAGTACCTTCTCGTCTCACATGACCAATATCGTAAAAATTCTTGAAAAAGCTGACGACCGAAGCCTTTGCCTGTTCGATGAGCTCTGCTCTGGAACCGACCCGACAGAGGGTGCGGCACTTGCCATCTCAATTTTAAACAGACTGCACCAGTATGGCGCCATCACCATGGCCACCACACACTACAGCGAGCTGAAGGTGTATGCACTTTCCACAGACGGTGTGGAAAATGCCTGCTGCGAGTTCAATGTGGAGACTTTAAGCCCTACCTACCGCCTGTTAATCGGTATTCCGGGAAAGAGTAACGCATTTGCGATCTCATCAAAGCTTGGTCTGGCCGAAAACATCATCGAGGATGCAAAAAGCAGAATTAATGATAACGACCTTGATTTTGAGGATCTGATTGCAAGCCTCGAGTCACAGCGACAAACTATCGAAAAGGAACAGCTTGAAATCAACAGCTACAAGGCCGAGATTGAAAAGCTCAAGAAACAGCTCGAAGAGAAAAATGCGCGCATAGACAAGAGCAAGGACAAGATTTTACGCGAGGCAAATGAGGAAGCCTACAAGATACTGCAGGATGCAAAGGAACTTGCCGACAAAACCATCCGCAATTTCAACAAATACGGACAGGGGCAGGCTCCTATGAGCCAGATGGAAAAGGAGCGCTCTGCCCTTCGTGACAAGATGAATGACAAGGAAAAGAAGCTGTCAGACATCAAGAAAAACACTGTCAAGGCAAATCACAAGGCGCCTAAGAAGCTGCGCATCGGTGATTCTGTGCTTGTGCTCTCCCTCAATCTGAAGGGAACTGTCCACACTCTGCCAAACGCCAAGGGCGATTTGTATGTGCAGATGGGTATACTGCGCTCGCTGGTTAATATTAATGACCTCGTGCTCTTAAACGACGATGTATCTCCTGCCAAGAAGTACGGCGGCAGCGGAAGCAAGATAAAGATGAGCAAATCGCTGTCAGTTTCATCAGAAATCAACCTGATTGGAAAGACTACGGATGAGGCACTTGCTCTCTTAGATAAATACTTGGACGACGCATATATCGCTCATCTTTCATCAGTGCGCATTGTCCACGGAAAAGGCACCGGTGCACTGCGAAAGGCTGTGCATGGACTTTTGAAGAGGACAAAAACTATTGCGGAATACCATCTCGGTGAGTTTGGTGAGGGCGATGCCGGAGTAACCATCGCAACCTTTAAATAACGACAATGTACTTTTACGGAATATAAATAAATTTTAAGAAGGAGATTAGAAATGGCTGTTAAACAGAAAATACTGATAGTAGACGACGACAACAATATAGCAGAGCTTATATCTCTATATCTGACCAAGGAATGCTATGACACCAAAATCGTAAATGACGGTGAGCAGGCTCTTATCGCGTTCGAGCACTACAAGCCAAACATGCTTCTTTTGGACCTTATGCTTCCGGGCATAGACGGCTATCAGGTATGCCGTGAGATACGTGCAAAGTCCGATGTGCCGATTATCATGCTCTCCGCAAAGGGCGAGGTATTTGACAAGGTTTTAGGCCTGGAGCTTGGCGCCGACGACTATATACTCAAGCCCTTTGACTCAAAGGAGCTTGTGGCAAGGGTCAAGGCCGTGCTCAGACGTTTCCAGCCTGCAAAGCCGGAAGCCTATGCTTCCGTAGATATCAAGTGTGTGGAGTACCCGGGGCTTATTGTAAATCTGTCCAACTACTCTGTCACTTATGACGGACAGCAGATTGATATGCCGCCTAAGGAGCTTGAGCTTTTATATTTTCTTGCCTCATCTCCAAATCAGGTGTTTACAAGAGAGCAGCTTCTGGACAACATATGGGGCTATGAATATGTCGGCGACACCCGCACTGTCGATGTGCATGTAAAGCGTCTCCGCGAAAAAATCAAGGACAAGCCAACCTGGCGTATCGCAACTGTCTGGGGTATCGGATACAAGTTTGAGGTAAAATAATAATGAAGCATACCATCTACTCTAAGCTGTTAATCAGCTACCTGATTTACGGTGTCATCGCTTTTTTCATTATATGCACCTTTACACAGCATCTCACCACAGACTATATCGAAAAGCAGGAGGCATCCAATCTCTACAGGGAAGCATCCATCATTGCAGGTGACTATGCCAGTGAATACTTTGGCTCATCCATGTCGCTTAGCGATTTCCAGAATCACATGAAAATCGTAGCCGACTATATGGATGCGGAGGTATGGGTGGTCAGCCCTGACGGTGAGCTGCTCATGGACTCAGATGATCCGTCAATAGGCATTGATATCCAAAATGACAGTTCTAAGCCTGTAGTGATAAATGGATTTGATGTCACCGATTTTGGCAGCGACAACTATATGATTGGAGATTTTTACGGCTCCTTCAAGCATAGGATGCTGTCCGTATTTTCCCCGGTAAATGTCTCGTACCAGAATATCGGCTACATAGTCATTCACAAGACAATGAGCCATATCACGGCAGGTGTAAACGGTTTTATGAATATCTCCTTTTACACTGTAGCGCTCATTTTTGCAGTGGCATTTATTATGCTTGTCACGATGAGCCGCTCCATTTACCGTCCTATCTCCAAAATCACAAAGACCGCAAAGAAGTATGCAAAGGGCGATTTCACTGCCCAGATTGATGTACATTCCAATGACGAAATCGGCTATCTGGCAAACACACTAAACTACATGGCAACTGAGCTTGATACGCTTGAGGAGGATCAGCGCAAGTTTGTATCCAACGTGTCACACGACTTCCGCTCCCCTCTTACCTCGATAAAGGGCTACGTGGAGGCCATGCTGGACGGAACCATTCCTGTTGAAATGCAGGATAAATACTTAAACATCATCCTTTTTGAGACCGAGAGGCTTAATAAGCTCACCAAGAGTCTTATCGATCTGAACCAGTTCGGTCATCACGGCATACATCTGGATATTGCTGATTTTGACATCAATACAATGATCCGCACGACAATCCTTACCTTCGAGGGTAAATGCAGTGAAAAGGGCTTAAGCTTTGACCTTCTGCTCACCGGAAAAGAGCTTTTCGTGCGCGGTGATATGGTCAAAATCCAGCAGATTCTTTACAATCTGATAGACAACGCTGTGAAGTTTTCAAATAATGATTCGAGTATCAAGATTGAGACGAGTATCAGAAATGAAAAGGTGTTTATATCAGTAAAGGATCACGGTATCGGTATACCAAAGGACAGCCTTTCAAAGATCTGGGAGCGCTTCTACAAGAGTGATTTATCCCGCGGAAAGGATAAGCGCGGTACGGGACTTGGTCTTTCTATAGTTAAAGAAATTGTGCAAGCACATGGTGAGAATATAAATGTGATAAGTACTGAGGGTGTGGGAACTGAGTTTATATTTACGCTGCCGCTCAGCAAAAAAGAAGGGTGAGGCGCAGCTCATCATATGATAGGTGTGGTGGGCGCCTCGCTTTTTAGGTTGTGAGGCTGCCGGCATAGCACACAGTATATTCCTCAGAAAAATGTGAAGTCAGCCGCGGTTCTTTATCCGGACAGGTTACGATTTTATTTATGTTTTCTTTCTTCTTTAATTTATGGAACTCCGCGGCAGTTCACATTTTTCTTCGGAACACACTGTATGCTCTCCGGCTAATTCAGGTTTACGAGCGAGGCGCTTTGCTACCTTGCATTCTGGCAGTGCCGGACTTATTTCACTGGCGTGAAATTTTGTCCGGCACTTTTTTCTTCTTAAATTTAAAGCTCATTTCACTTATGCGAAATGAGCTTATTTAATAGTTATATATTGTTTATAAATATTCTGAGCCGCCTTGAAAACACAAGAAAAACTGATTTTAAATAATTACACTTATATCATATTCTTATGGTTCATATTTGCTGCCGGACGGGTCGGTTACTGTGTAGTCTCCGCCGGATATGTCGGCTGTGGTTTCAAAGTCTGTGATGTCCTGATTTACAGTACCATCGAACAGGTCATATGTGAAGGTGTAGCCCTGTGCCGATACTGCTTTGACATATATTTTGATATTGCTTGCAGCTGTGACAGGGATTAAGTCTTCGATTTTGACTGTGCCTTCGAGGCTATGGAGCTTACCGTCATCCTCTTTTGAGGCATCAGAGGTATCATTTTCCGTGTTATCCTTTGAGCCATCTTTTTTGGCATCATCCTTCCGGCTTAAGGCGGATGTAATGGAATCTGTGTCTGCAGAGTCTGCACTATCCGTGCCGTTTTCTGCCAACAGCTGTCGGATATCGTATGTCTTTAGCTCTGTATCTGAGCTTGCAACTACGAGCTGCACACTGTTAAAGTCAAAGTAATCATTTCCCATGACCGCTACATCTACATCTGTGCCAAGCTTTATGCTGCCATTGTCAAAGGTTGGTTTATCGGCAAGTATGCCGGATGCTACATTTTTGAACACTGATGTCACACCTTCAAACTTATCGAGCACCTCTGTGCTTCTATTATTTCCGTCAACAAACAGAAATGTCACATTGCCTGCATAGTCATCTGACAGCGGAAGTGTGGCCTCACCCGTATACTTGATGCCGTCTAGCTCGAGCGGTATCTCGTTTGTACCGAAAAATACACTGGTTTTTGTATCCTCTGTGTACTCCTTTGGCACCACCGAGACAGAGACTGTGTATGTCTTATCGGTAAAGTCTGCACTTTTTAAGGAAATATCCCAGTCTGTTATGAGGCTGGCCTCCTCCTCAAGGGTGGACTTGATATCATCCTGCATGGTCTGCACATCGGAAAGTATCACCGATGTGTTGTCTGAGGTGTATGACATCTGTGTCTCGAGCTTTTTTATCCTATTATTAAGCAATACTGCCCCCGCAATAAGTGCGGCGAGCAGTATTATGGTAATCGCATTGAAAATATTTTTTTTCAAATTCATATTATAGTGTTATTCCTCATCTTCCTCTGCAGCTATAGCTATTCCAAGCTCCTCAAGCTGCTTTGGATCTACAGTTCCGGGTGCCTCTGACATGAGGTCCGAAGCGTCCTTTACCTTAGGGAATGCAATAACCTCCTTGATATTGTCTGTATGCAGCATATGCATGCAGATACGATCAACACCGAAGGCAAGTCCTGCGTGTGGCGGTACACCATATGAGAATGCATCAAGCAGGAATCCAAACTGCTCATGTGCACGCTCCTTTGTGAAACCAAGCACCTCAAACATCTTCTCCTGGATGTCATCCTGATGGATACGCACTGAGCCTCCACCGAGCTCTGTACCATTGAGTACGATATCATATGCCTTTGCACGAACTGCGCCCGGATCTGAGTCTATCTTGTCCCAATCCTCCTCCATAGGCATGGTGAATGGATGATGCATTGCCATAAATCTGTTTTCCTCATCAGACCACTCAAGGAGTGGAAACTCTGTTACCCAGAGGAAATTGTACTTGTTCTCATCAATCAGGCCAAGCTCAGCTCCGAGCATGAGACGAAGTGCTCCAAGTACATTCCATACGATTTTATTCTTGTCTGCTGCGAAAAGGAGTAAATCTCCCGGCTTTCCGTTCATCTTTGCAACAAGTGCATCAAGCTCAGCTTCTGTCATAAACTTGGCAAATGATGACTTGTATGTGCCATCCTCATTGATGCACAGATAAGCAAGTCCCTTTGCTCCACAGCCCTTTGCGTGCTCTACAAGCTTGTCAATCTTCTTACGAGGCATCTTTGCCTGTCCCTCTACATTGATACCGCGGACAGAGCCACCGTTTTCAAGAGCTCCTGTGAATACTCCAAAGCCACAGTCCTTTACCACATCCGAAACATCGCAAAGCTCCATACCAAAACGTGTATCAGGCTTGTCAGAACCAAATCTGTCCATAGCCTCCTGCCAAGGCATACGCTTAAACGGAATCTCAACATCCACATTTATGACCTCTTTAAAAAGGTGCTTTAACAGTCTCTCATTTACCTCGATTACATCATCGATATCTACAAATGAAAGCTCCATATCTGCCTGTGTAAACTCAGGCTGTCTGTCTGCACGCAGATCCTCGTCACGGAAGCATCGTGCAATCTGGAAATATCTGTCATATCCTGAAGCCATCAGAAGCTGCTTAAAGAGCTGTGGTGACTGTGGAAGCGCATAAAAATGTCCGTGGTGTATACGGCTTGGCACGAGATAATCTCTGGCGCCCTCCGGTGTAGACTTGCAAAGGATTGGTGTCTCTATCTCCAAAAATCCCTCGTTTGCCATAAAGTCACGCATCACGCGAAGCACATTGCTTCTGAGCATGAGATTTCTCTGGATATCAGGGCGGCGAAGATCCAGATAACGGTATTTAAGTCTGATGTCCTCGCTGGTCTTTGAATTCTCCTCAATATGGAATGGAGGTGTCTGTGCCTCTGAAAGCACTCTGATTGATGTAGCGATAACCTCGATATCACCTGTCTTTAAGTTCTCATTGACAGCAGCTGTTCTCTTCTGGACAGTTCCCTCAACTGCGATGACGAACTCACTTCTTAAGGTGCCTGCCTTTTCAAAGCCCTCTGCACCTACATTTTCCTCACCGAATACTATCTGAAGTATTCCGCTTCTGTCTCTTAAATCTACGAAAATGAGACTTCCTAAATTTCTTCTCTTCTGTACCCAGCCCATCACGGTGACCTTCTCACCGATATTGGCATTTGATACCTCTGTACATCTATGGCTTCTATGTAAGCCCTGCATTGATTCTGCCATTTTATGCTCCTTATATTTCTACTATATATTTATTCTAATATCTGTTTGGTACCGCTGCTGCACAGCTAATCTGCTGCTTATCAGATTCCTATCTGTTAAAGAACTCAACAAACTCCTCGTAGCCCTCTTTCATAAGCTGCTCCTTCTGGAATTTCTTGTTCTTGTTCATGCGCACAACAAGCACCTGCTGTCCGTTTGCTCTTGCGTCTTTTGCCTGGTTCATAACATCAACAAGCTTGTCTGCCGGATATTTCTTCTCAACCAGATAAACCACCTTCTTTGGACTCTCAGGAATCTTGAAGCCGCTCTCCATGAGAAGCAGGATAATTCTCTCAAAACCGATTGAAAAACCACAGGCCGGTACATCATTTCCGGTGAACTTTCCAATCATCTTGTCATATCGTCCGCCACCGCCACAGGCTGCGCCAAGCTCAGGCATTGATATCTCAAAAATAGTTCCTGTGTAGTAGCTCATTCCACGAACAAGTGTAGGGTCAAATACGAGCTCAAACTTTGCTCCCTTTGTGGCATTGACAGCCGTAGCTATCTCTGTCATATTTGTAACCACTTCTTCGTCTAAATATTCACCGAGCTTTTCTGAAAGTATATTTACACCCTCAGTGACATCCCTTGTCTGCTCCAAAAGCTTGAACAAATCAAGATATTTGTCAATATTTTCCTGTGGATAGCCATCCTGTGCAAGCTCACTTGCAACGCCTTCCACTCCTATCTTGTCCATCTTATCGAGTGTGATAAATACGCTGTCGTAGTCCTCCTCAGCGAAACCACTGTAAGCAGCCATTGCCTTTAGGATTCTTCTCTCGTTGATTCTTATCTCAAAGTTCTCGAAGCCGAGTCTGCCGATTGTGGTAGTGGTTGCTGTAATCAGCTCTATCTCTGCCAGATTGCTTGGCTCTCCGAGTATATCTATATCACACTGTGTAAACTGTCTGTAGCGGCCTCTCTGAGGTCTGTCTGCTCTCCACACACTGCCCATCTGAAGCGCCTTAAACGGCGATGGCAGGTTGTTGGCATTGTTTGAATAATATCTTGAAAGTGGCACTGTAAGGTCGTATCGCATTCCAAAGTCTACTACATCCGACTCTTCCTTTGCTGTCTCCAGATTCAGCTTCTCGCCTCTCTTCATTACCTTGAAGATCAGCTTCTCATTTTCTCCGCCCTGCTTGCTTGTGAGATTTGCTATATTCTCCATGCATGGTGTCTCTATCGGTGTAAATCCAAAGCTTCTGTATGTATCCTTGATCACACTTGTCACATAATCACGGATTTCCATCTCTGCAGGTAATATATCCTTCATGCCGTTGACCGGCTTTTTGCTCAGTGCCATTTGGTTTCCTCCATCTATCTATATTAAAATATTGAATTCATTAGCTATTCTATTATACTTTTCGGTTTTGCAATCGTCAAGGGTTTATGGTAATTATACGGACTGCAAAGATAACGAGCATCTGCGGTGAACGGTTGCAAATGCTAATGCACATCTACTGTGGTGGATTGCAGATGCCACACGGAGACAAGCCCATGGATTTTGCTTCATCAAGCGTTACCTCTGTGTCACTCTTTTTCAAGGTCCGACAGCCCGCACGGTGATATTTCTTGCCGGTTGCTGTGATATGAACCATCGTCTCGCTGTTTGAAGAATCTGCAGCGCTATTTTCTGTTGTTGAGGTATCTGAGCCTGATGATGCACTTCCTGTGGTGCCATCCAGCCAGCTGTCACCATTCTCATAGTTTATTCCGACTCCGGGCTGCACATTATAGCAATAGACATTAAAAAGTATGCCGCCACCGTTATCCTCAACCGACTTTGCCTCTATAAGAACACCATTTGCAACTAGATTGCTGCCCGAGAACATCGGAGTCACCCTGTAGAGCACATGATTTCCTGTATTGTTTACATAATCCGCTACCAGATTCTCAAACGGAAGCATCCCCTCCACATTCAGATATCTCGTACCGGTAATAAGATTCTTTGGATTGGCATTCTCGCCGGCAAGCTGATATCCAATAAGATGACAGCGATTGTATAAATACCTGTCCTTTATCACATCATACTTCACCGTATGCCAGCCTGAGGGCTTTATCATGCCTATCTTGCCACGCTCCTCAGTCGGCATGATATCCTTGCAGATATTGGCATAAGCCACACCGCATCTGCCGAGTGAATCCAAATCACTGTAATTTTCAAAAGCAGTGGTAGTCATATCGCTGTCCGTAAAAAAAGGCTCATTATTGTTGATGGCCACGTATGCCTTGCCATCATATGCCGGAATCGCATCGAGGGAAACGTAGGAATTGTTGTTTACAAGGTCCTCCTGCGGCCCATCCGCTTTATCCTTGCTGCCTAAAGCACCGGAAGAATCCTCACCTGCCACTACAGCTCCTGCGGCATGCCCGGCACCTTCAGTGCCTGATAAATCAGTGGAGGCACAGCCTGTAAAAATTGTAGCAATTGCAAGTAACTCACATAGTGCAATTACAGCTGTTTTCCTTAACTTTAGCAATATGTTCATATAAAATCACGCTTTCTATCAATCGATTGATATTGGATTTTCCCTAATTACAATAAATTAAATGAATACTTAAATTACTAAACCTAATATACTTTTATTTCCTCACTTAATTTATTATAACAAACGTTTGTTTGTTTTTCAACCCTTGCTGTAAAGCTATACATTTCCGTGTGCACCACGACCGTTCGGAGCTTACGGCCCGAACTCAAAAAAGCCACCCCAGGCATAACACCCGGTGTGGCTTTTAATCATGTATTATGAAATTATATGAATCACCTAATGTGAATCAGCACTGCTATATTGCTGAACAAATCTACTCGCAAAGCTTAGAAAACTCATCCGCAACAAACTGAACTTTGGTTCCGATAATAACCTGAACAGAATTCTTGCCAGGCTTCATAACGCCTGCAACACCTGCAGATTTAATCTTCTTGTCATCAACCTGAGTGATATCCTTAACCTCAAGTCTGAGTCTTGTGATGCAATTGTCAATGCTTGCAATATTGTCTTTGCCACCGCAGCCCTCAAGAATAGTCTTTGCTACTGCTGTGTAGTCATTGTTAGAAAGCACTGCCTTCTTCTCTGCCTCGACATCATCATCCTCTCTACCAGGAGTCTTAAGATTCCATTTCTTGATAGCGAAATAGAATACAATGTAGAATACGATAAAAGCTGCGATTCCAAGAGGAATGATGAGCCATGTCCTTGCTGCAGCCGGAAGTGAAGATGAGAATAATAAATCCATCGCACCGGCTGAGAATGAGAAGCCTGCTCTAAATCCAAGAGCTACTGTAATCATTGCGAAAATACCATAAAGTAAAGCATAAATCACATAGAGAACAGGAGCAAGGAACATAAATGCAAACTCGAAAGGCTCTGTAACACCACAGATGAATGCACAGATAGCTGCAGAAGCAAGGATACCGATGGCAGCCTTTTTCTTAGCAGGCTTTGCACACTTAACCATGGCAAGTGCAGCACCAGGAATACCAAACATCATACATGGGAAGAAACCTGACATGTACATTCCGAGGCTCCATGAAACATCCTTTGATGTCTCGCCATTCCAGAAATGAGAGAGGTCTCCAAGTCCGATAGTATCGAACCAGAATACATTGTTTAATGCGTGGTGTAAACCTGTAGGGATTAACAGACGGTTCAGGAATGCATAGATACCTGCGCCGACTACGTCAAGACCAACGATTGCTTTACCGATAGCTACAAGGGCACCGAAAAGTAATGGCCATACAAACAGTAATACTACAGATACAAGGATTGAAACAACACCTGCAATAATTGCTACGCAACGCTTGCCACTGAAGAATGACAGCCAGTCAGGAAGCTTTGTATCCTTAAATCTGTTGTAACACAAAGAACCAATAACACCGGCTAAGATACCGATAAATGGGTTTGCAATCTTGTCGAATGCAAGTGTCTTTGTAGCGCTGTCAGCGATAGATGGCATGATTTTTGTAACAAAGTCTGTAGACAGGAGTGTTGTCATCATCAGCCATGAAGCTAAAGCTGCAATACCGCCGGTACCGTCGTTCTTTTCCGACATACCGACACCAACGCCGATTACAAAAAGGATGGCCATGTTGTCAATCAAAGCGCCCCCTGCTTTAACTAAAAACAGACCTATTAAATTACGCACTCCCTCGATATCACCACCCTGCATGGTTGCAGGACATAAAAAATATCCAATACCCATGAGGATACCACAGATAGGAAGTACTGCTACGGGAAGCATTAAAGCTTTACCCAGTTTTTGAAGAAATTTCATAAATTTCCCCTCCTTTACATTATGTATACTAAACTGGAGATACTCCAATAAAGTTCGTTATTATTATATAATTATATTCAAATCTACGCGAGACTTAAAATCTCATCACCGGCGGATACATTCCCCTCTTTGAGCATCTTTATCTCACTATAATCAGCAGTGTTGCCAATTAAAACCGGAGTAATGACATTAAGATCTGCTGCCTTAATCTGCTTCAGGTCAGCCTCCATCAAAAGGTCACCCTTCTTCACCTGATCACCAACGGAAATATGTGATTTAAAAGGATCACCCTTTAGTGTCACTGTATCAAGACCAATGTGCAAAAGCAGCTCGACTCCCTGAGTGGTCGTCATGGTAAAAGCATGAAGCGTATCAAATACAGCTGTCACCTCACCATCCGCCGGAGCGTAAAACCTGCCCTCAGAAGGAATCACGGCCACGCCGTCTCCCAATATCTTCTCAGAAAAAGTAGGATCCGGAACCTCTGTAATAGGAACCACTCTGCCGTTGCACGGAGAACAGATCACCTTTCCCTTTGACTTATTCTTAAAAAAACCTAACATGATATCTCCTTTCCGTCGATATACACACTCACAATATCCAAATCATCATTGAGAAGCACAAAATCTGCTCTCTTTCCTGCAGAAATGCTGCCTGCTTCATCATAGATGCCAATCTCCTTAGCCGGATTGGCTGTAGCACACATAATTGCCTCCTCAAGCGGAATACCTGCCTGCCTTACTGTGAAACGCATACAATCCATCAGATTGGTTGCCGAGCCGGCAATTGTCCCATCATGAAGTGTGGCAAGCGGACCTCTGACCGTCACTGCCTGTCCACCGAGTGTATACTCTCCATCCTCAAGCCCTGTGGCTCTCATGCTGTCACTTATTAAAATCATGCGCTTCGCACCAAACATGGCAAATGTCGCCCTGATAACCGACGGGTGAATATGCACACCGTCACAAATGAGCTCTGCATGACACTTTTCTGAATCTCTCACAGCCCCGATAACTCCCGGATTCCTGTGATGAAGCGGTGGCATCGCATTATACAAATGTGTAGCATGGCTTGCACCATGCTCAATAGCCTCTACTGCGGTGTCATAATCAGCCGCTGTGTGTGCTATTGAAACCACAACACTTCCTCTTACCCTGTCTATAAATTCAATCGCCCCCGGCTCCTCCGGAGCAATATCTACAAGCTTTATCAAGCCATGGGCCGCATCCTGAAGTTCACAGAAATAATCATAATCACATCGCATGATATTCTCTGCCGCCTGTGCGCCCTTTTTAGAAGGACTGATAAAAGGTCCCTCCATATTGATACCTACAAGATGTGCACCACCATGATAAGTATAATCACCGGCATTTTTCATGACACTCAAAAGCTCATCCCTTTGAATGGTCATAGTAGCCGGACACACGCTCGTCACTCCGATAGAAGCCTCGTATGCTGTAATCACATCAAGCGCTTCTTTGGTGCCGTCACACATATCAGCTCCCTTGCATCCATGAAAATGAATATCCACAAGACCCGGTATCATGATAAGACCTGATGCATCTATAATCTCCTGCGGTGCGCTGTCATTAGCCGCGTCCGTGTCCGCTGTTCTCTCCAAAACACTGTCAAAACGGCCATCCTTAACGACAACATCGCCTTGCATAAAGCTGCCATCCTCTGTAAATACCCTTGCATTTTTTATTACCATATACATGCACCTTCTCAACTAAAAAATATCTACAAGCAACTCAGAGCAGCCTCATCCGCTACAAGCGTAACATCATTGTGCAGCTGTAATACAGAAGCCGGCACCTGTGGTGTAATCGGTCCAAAGAAAGCCTTGTGCACAATCTCTGCCTTATCCTCACCACTTGCAACAATAAGAATCTTCTTAGCCTGCATGATGGTCTTGATGCCCATCGTATAAGCCTGCTTCGGAACATCATCAGCCGATGCAAAGAAGCGCTTATTGGCCTCAATAGTAGACTCTGTCAGATTCACACAGTGTACCTGCTTGTCAAAAGACTCGCCCGGCTCATTAAAACCGATATGACCATTGTGTCCGATACCAAGAAGCTGTAAATCAACACCGCCAAGAGACTGAATCAGCTCTGTATAGCGCTTGCACTCCTTCTGTGAATCCGGCTCCATGCCGTTTGGCAGATGAGTATTCTCAACCGGAATATTCACATGATCAAACAAATTCTGATGCATAAAATAATAGTAGCTCTGGTCATTCTCACGGCTTAATCCTTTGTACTCATCAAGGTTCACCGTCATAACCTCTGAGAAGTCCAAATCCCCCTTCTTGAACCACTCAACGAGCTGCTTATACAAGCCGATAGGTGTAGAGCCTGTAGCCAGTCCCAATACACAATTAGGCTTCATAATCACCTGTGCCGATACGATATTTGCAGCCTTTCTGCTCATATCTGCATAATCCTTAGCATGATATATTCTCATGAAAAATCCCCCCAATTCGCAAAATATAACCAATACTATCTGCACAACCTTCAAATGTGCTGTTTGATTACATATATGCATTTTACCTCGTATAGGACATTTTGTCCAGCACTTTTTGTTATATTTTGCACATTTTATAAAAAAAGTATTAAATTTTAATGCAGTAAAGTGGTAAAATTGCATAAAAATTTGCTTCAAGAGAGCTCTTTCACCGTGCATGAATATTGCTTGCTTTTCTTAGTTATAGTTCAAAGTTAAGATTAATCACATTACAGAACAATAACCCTTATAGTATCATCTACAAGAGTAAAAAATAATCCAATAGACTTGTTAACTATCGTTCTTTCATACTATTTTTGAGAACACATAGCATATAAGGTAACATTATCATCAATTTTTGCAGCCACAAATCTATTTCTTGACCTATTGATTAAATCCTTGCTTTTCACAGACTGCTTTTCTGTAATTACGGCTCTTCGTACACTAAGCGAATCAATTTTAATATTTCTCAATTTTTTGATATTTTTCATACAAAGTATGGCTATATATATAAATAATACTACAAATAATATATCCCAAATTATATCTATAGAAAGACTATTCATAAACTCTTTTGTCAAATAAGATATCATTATTACTAACAGCAATAAGACTACTGCTAATAGGAAAACCCATTGTTTAATCTTATTGTTTCTATATTTATATATACGATTCAACTCATCCTTTGATAATACTGTTTTCTGTGTAAATTCTTTTTGTCTCATTCCCTTTTACTTCTAATCTTTGCAATACCTTATTGGTTTTTATTTTAAAAGATAATGCCATTCATATTGCATATTTTCAATATGTACCACTTTCACATCAACACATTCAAACTTCTTTTCATCAAAGATAGCATAATTAACTCCGCCCTCTGACAAGGTACTTTTATATCTAATGCCATCATATCCCAGATGCTTAACAAAATCGCAAATGTACTGTGTAGGGATGTAGTCGAGTACACTATCAAATCGCCTCATCGGCATAGCAACCTCGTTTCCGATTTTTCTGATAATATCTATATTGATGGCAAACCATGTCATGTCAAAATCAGGAACTGAAAATGGTCCAATTTTATCAAACATAGTCAGATCAACGATTCTAATATCTTTAACCAGATTGAACGTTCCAAGAGAAACACGGTCATTATCCCGAGCTCTGACTTCGTGAAATGACGTATCCGTATCACTAGCCAAATACAAACATTGAATTCCTTCTGAGTTTGTCCTTCCTGACGTTGTAAAAGCAATCGGCGGTGCTCCCATTTTTCTTTGAGGATAGCCTTCATCATAGCTTTTTTCGTCACATATTCTGGAGCGGTATAAATTCAACGCTCCTGCCTGAAAATCAAAAACCATGTTTTCAAGCAATATCTTAAGCTGCTTAAGGTTGAATTGCTGAGAATGGAATCTGTTGACATGCTTAATGTTATAACAAAAATCAGACCAGCTATATGTCTTTAATATACATTTCTGTTCCATTTCATCGGAAGAAAAGAGCTCTCTAATAGTCACTTTCTCATCAAATAATTCAGGCTCATCATTATATCTTTGCTGACAGATTGCACGAATAATCTCCCGTATCCTATCAGCATCAACAGAAAATACATTCCAGCTACATAAAAAAGTACTAATGTATGCAACTCTGTCATCAGCTTCATCAACTCCCATATATTTGGCAACAGTGAATACATCAATAAGCTCTTCAATGTATTCCTTTAAATAGAAATCCTTGTCTGTATCATACACAAAACAGTTGTCCCTACCTGTTATATCACATCTCCCCAGTTTCTGTGCGCTCTCAATCATGTAGCAGAGCTGTTCATCTTTAAAACACTCTGAACCAATTTGCATATTTATTATTTTCCCCCTAAATAATCACTAACCAACTCCAAATGATGCATTATAGAATACTTCTTTACAGTTCCCAATCCAGGATATTTGCCACTATTATAGCAATCATAAAAGCCCTTCATTCCCAACGTACTTTGAACATTATGCCTATTGCACCACTCCACCAGCTTCTCAAGAGCTTCACCGAATTTACCTGCCGGATCCTCGATTCCGGTATTTGAATCAGAGACAAAATGATGGATTCGTAATGCTTTATTCTCATCAAAATATATTATGTGTATTGCCACAGCAACCGGGGCAAATCCTGACTCATTAAATTCTTCCCCCACAACTGAATAATCAGAAAACCCAACCAGATCATCTTCTTCAAAGTAAATATTATTGTCTGTAAAGAATTCATCCTCATTATCCAGATAATCAACGTTGCGAACCTTTTTGTTAAAACAATCCTCTAATAATACTTTTGAATCCGGAACCATTCTTTTAAATGCCCTATCATCCGGAATCAAAGTAAATCTAGGCAACACACCATCATAAACATCCAAAAAATCATTTAGGCTATCCCTGTCACGATTTATTATCAGTTTATTCTCTTTATCATTATTGCCCGCCAAAAACACAGCACTTTCTTTATTCATGATATAAGCTTTAATCACTTTATTGCAGTTTTCAAGTAAATCTAATAAACTATTTGCCAGTTTAGAATTTTCTGTTCTCAGCCCCGATAGTTTATCAACAAAATCCCCAACCTCCGGATTCATAACTACAGCTATTTCCCTGTCTCTGCTCACAAAAGCCTCTATCGTCTTAAGTAAAGTAGCCGTCGGCTTTACCGGCTCAATAATAGGAATGATTGAACTATTAATACAATCATTTTCAATTAATTCCCTCAAGGCAATCAATTCAAACTGCCGTCCACGTAAATAAGGAAAATACATTCTACACCCCTCCATATGCCTCATTTAAAAAAATATCAATCTTCTCGTAATCCTCTTCCTTTAAGCCCATAAAATAAGCCAAAAATTTCAATTCATAAGGAATATTATCATACTCATCCTTGATTATATTACTTCTTCTCTTTAATATCTTCAAAACCTCACTATAGGATTCATCTATAGGAAGCTGTACAAATAACTTCCTGCATTCATTATAATATCTAAAATCAGAAGTCTCCGGCAACGCCCCATATTTGTCCATAATGACATTCTCATACTCTGATTTTCTTAGTAATCTAAATAAAACACCAGTATCTAATGCTTCACAATATCTCTCTGGCCGTTGTATAGTCTTAAGCACTCCTGACTTTTGCAAAGCATATATACCTACCGGTTTACCGATATTCTGAATCCTTGTTCTCACAGCCTCTACATTATCATTATATGTAACTACAGCAACATGATCAAATGCCTTATAATAATCATTAATCTGATTCTCTAACCGCTCCAGATTATCTAACTCTGTCTTTATTTCATAAACAACAGCCTTTCCATTAATAAGCACAAAATCTGCCTTGGAATTCGCAATCGGTATCTCTGTCAGAGCCGTTGTTGTATTTACGCTATGCACGCCCAAAAGCAGCTTATTTAACAATGTATTCTTATAAAAATACTCATTTCTATAGTCTTGCTTAAGAACATGGTACATTTCACTCACAAGCTGCTTATTATTCTTTCCTACCGGCTGATCAATATATCTATTAATAACCTGTATATATGTCTTGTCCTGTCCTTCGCTATAACAATGATAAAAGGTGTTTTTGGAGAAAAAATTATTCAAAATATTCGTTTTACTTTTTTTCACATCTCCACCTCAACAAAAATCCGCTACACTTTTCTATAGTATAACGGATTTGTATCAAAAAAACAATTTATATTTTACCTCTTTTCCCTATATGCATTTCTTGCATTAAGGAGATTTTCATTTGTCATTGCTCCCGTCTCAAATTCATTCTCATTCTCATCCTCATCAGCATTTGCATAAAAATAAAACCTTTCTTTGTAGGTTACATCCTCGCCTTTTAAATTAATGGTTGCGATTCTTTTTCTCTCTTCAACTTCATGTGTTTTGCCACATAATGGACAGGACATACGAATTTTTCTAATTAATGTATCGTCTTCCATTGTCTTACCTTCCTACTTACGATTTATGAGTTGGATTTTAACCCAATACATGATATATTAATTATACAAAAAGGGGGCCACCGATAGACGGCTGCCCCATTAAATCAATTAACTAAAAATAGTCGCTCAACTTGCAGGTCGGGGTGGCTATTTTTGTGTCTTATTATTATCCTTACCAAAGTATACGCTGTATTGATTTTACGAAGTTCATCATCTGAAATGTTTGTGCTATCTTCCCAATGTATTTAGTAAATATAATATTCCTCTAGGTCCATGCAGGATTGTAAGATACCCAGACCTGATAAATGTCCATGGGTAATAGTATAGCTAAAAACCCAAAAATACTAGTAAGTTCCTGCAAAATTTACCATATCCACTGATTACGTACCTCGTTTGCCTCATCAGATGATTTACAAATCTCACGCCATTTTTCCACACCCTTACCGCAATTTACTGTCTTCCAATCAAATAGTCTAAAAGCCAGAGCCGCACAAGCCTGTCGAAGCTCAATACAATGCTTAATATCTTTCATAGCAGCATTATCGTAGTTAATTAATTCTGCCAAAAAAAACAGTAATCTATCTATTCTTTCAATTCCAATAGTATCTATAACCGTATTCTTCGTATATACCAGATTATGTAATATCCATATAGCAGAAAGTAGTCCCGGTTCTTTCCTAAGCTCAATTAATTTGACTATCTTTTCAAGCATTTCACTAGTAATAACACTATCAGGATAACGTTTAATATACTTTTCCATAGCTCTAAGAGAATCTATTGATTGAGATTCATTCATTGCAAAAATATTCTCTTGTACATCACGTTCCCATTGTTCATCCCGCAAAATAAATATATCAAAACACTTTGTATAAATTCCCTTTTCATTCATTTCATTTGCCAATTTAATAAGAATCTCTCGTGCTTCATCGGAAATCATGCCATTACAATTTTCCAGCACAGCTGCTATTGCATATACGGCCTTTCTAGAATTATCCTCAAACATAATATTCGCTGTATTCTCTGCGATTTTGTACCAGTATTTACTTATCTTATTTAGAATAATAAGCACCTCTTTTTCATTCCAATAGCCTAGCTCCGCATTCGCACATAAAAGTGTCAATTGTTTTAAATATAAATCATTGCTATCCTTAGCAATATCATTTGTAATAAAATAATTCTTAACCGACAATTTGGGAATTGATTCATCAATGTATGGCAGCGTTTCATATACCCATAGGTAATAACCGGCCAATTTCGGCAATTGAGTTTTCTCGTCAATATTTGACCAAAGTAACTTCACATATTCATCATGCTGTTTAGTGTTTAAAAGATGATATTCATCTAAAATCTTTAATCTTACGACTTTTGTCTTCCATTCGTAATCAGACTTCCAATCATCTTTTAATAGCCAATTTATCACATCTTCATCTATCAACACATGATATTCTTCAAACAAAGTATCCAATCCTTGCTTGTTAAAATAACAGTCAAAAATATCTATTCCATTTGAACCGTCAACTCTCGAATGCATTGTTACTTGCTCTACAATCTCAGTTTCCATCATTAGAGGAAGCAGCTTAACCTTCATACGTTCGGATATTTGCCGTAATAGCTTATCCATTAATTGAGTTACTTCAAATCGAGGTGGAATGTTTCTACAACTCATAATTCTCTGAATAAACTGTAATTCCTTTTTTTGCATCCTTTCAGATGCCCGGCTTGAAAATCTTTGCAATAATATCGGAACATTTTCCCTTATATGCCCAGCTAAATATTCCGGGAAACCATTTCCCATTGCAATTATTTCACCGATATTAACCTCAATAGCATTTATTAAAATATCTATAACATCGTCAATATACCCACTCTCTAAATCCATTACAAATTTTCTATTAACAAGTTTTTCTATTGTCCCTGTACTTGAACAACGAACTAACAGTAACAAACCTAATCTATTATTAAAATTATAAATAGACGCTATCAAAGACAATTCCATATCTGAAATAACAGTAACGCATCCACATTTAAATGGGATTCCAAGTTTCTCTAACACTTTATAAAGCTGGTATCCTTCCGCATGACCCGAACGACTATATGAACATATGGTCATTGTACTCCTGTTTAGTTCAAATGTTTCCTTTTCAAATTGGTTATCAACACAATGGTTATCCGTTCTCATAAACAGTGATCGTGACCTCGCCTACCTCGTTCTGAATAATCTTCTGAGCAACAACTGGGCATCCCTCCCGTAAACTTCTACAACTTGGCTTCTTTTCGCCTTTCTTTGGAGATTCCACTATTTCTTTCAGTTTTCTAAGTGTCAGCATGACAACCGCCTTTCTGCCTTTCGGCTCCGGGCTGTCAGCAGTCAAAAAAGCAGCAAAAAAAGACTCCGATCTGCCCGGTTTTTTTTATACCGAGCGGCTTGCGAAGCCTCTCTTTACTGCTTTATGTATCAATCAGCTATACAGGAATACTCTCTGTATGCAGATTAATCAGCGTTCATATTTTCTCTGACTGCTTGTGTCACAGTATTTTCAGAGCTATCAGCTTTTTCATCCAAAAGGAAGCTAAAATCTCCCATTGAATCGTAGGGCTGATGCCTGATAAATTCTAAGTATTCATCTCTGGTCATTGCTTGTACCTCCTCTCTTTTGATATATTAATGGTAGCAATTCTCCTATCAAAGAACCAGCCCAGTACTGTCCGAATTAAGCGGCAATAGCGGACAAAACTGTCCGAATTTTAGGCATAAAAAAAACGACCATTCAGATTCTACTGTAATGATCGCCATCAGCTTAATTTTCCACCCATCAACTCTATTAAGGTCATATCGTCCTCAAGATTTTTTTCTGCACGCTCCATCATTTTATTTCTAAGATTTTCATCTGGAATATTGTATATTTTTTCTATATATGCCAATAATCTTCCCACAATTTCATTTTCTTGGTCTGACACATTTTCAGCCTTAAAATGAACAGACGTAACCTCTCTTTTTTCGCACTCCTCCCATGTGATATTTTCCTTAAACCATGATTCTGGCTTACCTGTAATTTTAGCTAAATCAGAAGCATATTTAGTAATAGGTCCCTTTCCTGCAACCATTCTGTCAACTGTTTTTTCAGAAAGGTTTAGTAGCTCTGCAAGTTTGGCATGTGTCATATTGTTCAAATCATCCAAACAACTTTGTATATCTTTTCCAATATCCACGCGTGTTCTTAGTTTTTTCCCTGCCGACCCCAAGACAAGCTACCTCCTTTCTGAACCGATTTTCTGTATTACTGCCTTATAAATGAAGACAATTATAGCCGGACGAAATGATTGACATTTCTATTCCGGCTATCTCATACATAAAATCCGTTTCAGAAAAAAGTAGTACTTACGTTTTCTGACTTTTATCCTGTATTACCTTCGCAAAATAATTTTTCTGCGTTTATCGTCAACACGTAACCGCCTCCTGCCAAATACTTTCTCAGCAGAGACTTCCCCCCAACTACCGCTATCATTTCGTTGTTTACCGTTATATAATTTTCAAGTGTATCTTCTCTTGAAACAGTTACTCCTACAACGCTGATAACGATCTGGTCACTTGCTATCATACGCACCGTTTCTCTTATCGTATTTTTATCCATAGTAATTTCTCGCATTCTTTTCGTCTCTCCAGCCACTATACTCGCTGGAAATTGTTCTTATTTTACATATTTTTCATACAAATTTAGTATATCATGCATAGAAAAACCTTGACTGGTTTTTCTATGCATGATATACTAATACACGTTGTACTTGACAACTTTTTCTACATATTCCCCCAAATAGAGGAAAATAGAATCTGAGTTGAAGGTTCAGATTTAAAGTTACTCAATAGAAGGGCATTCGTATTTGAGCCGCAACTAATGTTATATACAACATGATATAGTACCGATAAAAGCCGACACCAATCCTGTTATTTCCAAGTGCCAATTGGATATAGACCAGTAGGATGATGTCGATTTTGTCTGTCTAAGCGTTATTTAGATCTACTCTCGTGCCAAGGGGGTAGATCTTTTATATTATAGCATCGCCACCATTTATTGTCAACATGCACTACAATTAACGTGTTATAGTGTCTTTTTTTGTACAAATTGCATTATTTTACATGTCTATTCATTAACAACGCATATTCTTTCTTTCATATTATTTTTTTGTGCAATATTTTGCAATTTTATTATTTTCTTTTTCTAGCACATATGATAACATATATTCAACCAGTAAATGTTGCTTTTTCAGAAAGGAGTCCTGCCTTATGAACAATCAAGAAATTCTCCGCAAAATCGTCAATTACATTGAGAATGTTATGAAAGAAAAATCTTTAACCTCTCGTGATCTAGCGGATATTTGCGTCAAGAAAACCGGGAAAATGTCTCCAAGAACTATCGACAACATGTTTAAAACCCCTTCCTCTACAACTTTATCCACATTGTTAAAGGTATGTGATGGATTAGACTTAAACCTCAATGCTGTATTTCATTCTATTGAAATCGCAAAAACATCAGCAGAAAATGGACAACAACGGTTCATCTTCGACATCGAGCATCCAGCATATAATGGCTACACTGGAAATTATCATGTATTCTTTCTTCCAACCTCTGCTTATCCAGAAGATCATTCAGGTCAAACCCTGGTTCATGGAACACTTCGGCTGGGAGATTTCAATTCTATGCATGAATGCTCCGCTATACTTGACATTGATTCTGGCGATTTTACAAATGAAGGTACCCCATTTTCTAAGCACTATGAGGGAACCTTAGTTTACTCATCTAACAGCCAAATGTTCTGCCGACTTGTTTGCAGCAAATACGGTGATATGTGGTTCATGGTTTTTAACCATGGCAATCTCAATAACAAAGAACTTGCCTGCGTTATCGGCTGTGCTGCAACTGCTTCATCCGGTCATTATCGTCATCCTGCGATACACCGATTCTGTTTGTGTAATATACAGCAATATCCAGAAATTGATTCCGATACCCGTACACTCATCGAAGGTCTTCTTCGAATACAAGAAAAGCATATTTGGATAAAAAAGGAAACTTTAAACAAACTTCTTCTTCTCAATAATCTTGATCCAGACTTTCGCCGAAACCTTGAAAATTACTTAAATATTGCTACTGAGTACTATGCACTGCCAAAAAATACCTTGAAGGAAGATATTCCTCTTTCTACCTCAGTAAAAGAGCTCGCCAAGCTATGTAATGAATCAAATCTGGAAAAGACCTTTCACATCTTGAACGAAGATGATCGGGAACTGTCATGTATTTTAAAGAGTTGCATTGCAACACCTCCTGCATCAGCGACTCCATCAGAAGCTGAATAACAAAAAAGGAGCCAGAAACATCCATTTTTTCTGAATGTTTCTGACTCCGATTAGTCCTTCGCTTAATACCAATTTATTAAACGGTCACAAGATTCTTTTTTACTTCATATACAGTTAAAGTTCCGTCCTTCTTGCGTCTCACTTCCGCATTATTCCCCCGATTTGTAATCGCACTGATTACATCCATCAAGTACAATGCTCTGTCTGTCCCACTAAATCTGCACTCTTTTGTTCGCCAATCTTTTTCAAATCTGATCTCATCTCCAGTCCTCCAAGCAATATAATATCACTCAAACGAATAAGGGAAAGAAAACCGCTGATGAGTTTCTGATAAGCCATCCCGAAACAGTACTGAACTGTTGCTTATCATATAGATTCTATCCAAAGGAGCAGTGCTGACCGTGCAAGTGGTTCACTTGGAACGGAATATACACGCTGCTCAATAAGCCTTGTCTTGTCCACATAATAATATGCCCCTCCTCTTTTTTGAGGAGGGGCATTATTTATTCCACAATCATACCCATTTTAAAAGATTCAATAGCTAATTCCAATACCTGCGGATTACATTCTCTATATTTCAAATAGTATAATAATAAGTCTGTATACTCAATAAACTTCTTCTGATATTGTTCAGGAATATACTTTCGTTCATCGTCAGATAAACATTCATTAATTATAAGATATGCCGCAAAACGTTCATTCACGAATATATCTTTTTCCTTCTCAGGATACTTAAAGAACTGTAATGGTTTACGCCTGATAATCCATGATACAGTGTATGCCGCAATCTTCTCTGTCCTAATGAGTTCTATATCATGAAAATCCTTTAATCTATGCACATCTGCAGTATAATCCAATAAAGCATTCATCATAATCCGCTCATCGCACCTGACATATTCACTATATCCAGCCTCATCAATAAATTTATTGGCTGTCTTTATGAGTTCTTCTAATCTTGATTGAAATTTGTCCTTTTGTTCACCTTTTAAAAACTGGCTATAATTTGTAATCTTATCTTTATCGTCCATCATTACCTCTCACAAATATCTAATCATAAATCTGCTGATTAGCATACATTATAATGTGAGCAATATCAGTTTTCATATTTTCTCTGGCATGTGAAAAATAGGCAGCCTGACGCTCATCTCTCAAATCATACGCTGCATTTGGAAGCTTATCAATCTTATAATCCCCATTACAAACCTCCTGAACCAACTCACTAGCTCTATCACATACAGCCATCATATTCTCACACCTATTCCTTCCTAATGAAAATGTTAATTGCACTCTGTTTCATATCTATCTTATTATCTTTACACTGTATAACAGATGATCTATCCATACTGTGTCTCTGTTCCTGATCAATATTCTTCCAATCAATATATTTATCATTCTCATAATATTTATCACACATATCCCATCCAGAATCATTCAACTGAAAACATGTGGAAATAAGTTCATCAACAGAGTCTAATAATTGAGATAATGTATTAGAATATCTAATCAAGAATTTATTGTTATCACGATACGGATATTTTACCTTATGATCAAATTCACCAAAAACCTCTTCAGATAAAGTCCTCACTTGAATTTCGCAGTAAACACCTTTAAAGCATACTACATAATGCTGTGACCTATATCCCTTATTACTATGCTCAGATACTATTTTACCTTTAAAAATATCTCGATCCCCATATCTAGTATATGCCTTAGGTAATTCTACCATGCTAATATCAGAGCTATCATTCTGAGGAAATAAACTCACAATTTCATCGAAAATTCCTTCCCATTCCTCTTTAGCTAAAACCAGAATGCGGATTCCAATTAAGTCTCTTACTATAGATTTATAATTGGATACATCAATATCTTTATACTTATAACTATGTTCTTTTCCACGTTTACGAATTATTTTTTCTACCAAATGTTCAGGTGACTTAACTCGTCCTCTTATGGAATGTAACGGAATATCACCATTGCTTGATGCGTGTGCATTAAAATTTTCCATTAGGAAATTTTCTAATTCTACACAAAGCTTGTCTAATTCTGTATTTCTATACTGGACATAATCATCGTAAATATCTTCTAGATTTTTCCAATCCAAACCTGATTTCTGAAAATACTCCTGAACAGAATATTTCTTGAAAAAAGCCTCTTTATCTAACATTAAATTCCTTCTTCACATCGTTTTCTTAACTGTATTCTAAATATAACAACTTTTTGCTATTTTGGCAAGTAAATGTTTCAAGATTATTATTTTCCAAAAATGAATTTCTAAATTCCACCGCCCAATGGGGTGATGGAATTCACTCTCGCACAGTAGATATTTACTCTTTCATACAATCATGTTATGGTTATGACTCCTTCTGACAGCAGTAGAAGGAGAATCATTATGAGTAAATATATACCAGGAAACCTGAAGCACCTTACTTTAAATGATCGGATCTATATTGAAAATGAACTGGCAAAAGGGACTACATTTAAAGACATTGCAGCATTTTTATGTAAAGATCCAACAACTATATCTAAAGAAGTCCGTGCTCATCGGCTTTCAGATTGGTATCACAAAGGTACTTTTTATAACGCAAAGAACTTTTGCATTCATCGTTACCATTGTCAAAAGACCAATGCCTGTGGAAAAATCCTTCTCTGTGGCATTAAATGTGCCTCATGTCCTACATGTAATCAGACCTGCAAGGACTTTGAAAAAGAACGATGTAAACGATTGGACAAAGCGCCATATGTTTGCAATGGCTACACGAAAAAGATAAATCACTGCACGATTGCACATAAATACTATTACAACGGTCGTGCTGCTGACAGAAAATATCGTGAACTGCTGATATCTTCTCGTTCTGGAATAAATATGACCAAGCTCCAGCTCCATCAGAAAGACCAGATCATATCTCCATTGATTGAGCAGGGGCAATCCCCTTATCAAATCCTTACAAATCACCCGGAACTGGATATGTCTGTCCGCTCTATGTACACATACATTGACAAAGGACTCTTCACAGCAAGAAATATTGGTTTGAAAAGACAGGCAAAATTCAAACCGCGAAAGTGCCATAAAACACAAATCACTGATTGTTCTGTTTTTACAGACAGAACCTACTCAGACTTTTGTTCATTAGACCTGTCGTCTTTTGTGGAAATGGATGCTTCATATGGTTTTACCGAAAGGAACTTCTTTTGAATTCTTGACACAATGGGATGTGAATCTCATCGTAAACCACATCAACTCCACTCCGCGAGAAATCCTCAGTAAAAGGACACCATATGAAGTTGCACTAGAAACGCTTGGTGAAGATATCTTAAAAGCATTTCAGCTTAAGCCGATTGAACCAGATAAAGTTAATCTGACGCCTAAGCTGATACGCTTTAACCATTAATAAAACTAATCGAAATCTGCTGTCAGACTGGATGTAAACTTTTCACATTTTTAAGATGCGGCTGGTGAAATTTAGTCTAGCACACCGAATTCCAGTAGCCTATTTAGCATGTCTAGAAATCGAGAAAATTTCGATAAGTTACATTAATTATAGCAGAAAACGAGAGATTTAGTCCAAAAATTTCTTGTTAAACCAGCAAAATTTAAATCACGATGGAATTTACTCTTGCACTGGAATTTACTTTTTCAAGTCAGCAATATTAATAGTTTAATAATTCACAACTTTTAGCCGTTATTAAACGTTCCTTAACCTCAAGCTTTTTTTATGTTAACACACTTAATACACAATTTCATTAGTCCGTATATCCAAATTTATTATTTTATAAAAATTTAATAGTGCCTGACCCCAAAATGTTGAAGATTCTTTCTTTTCGAATGCCTGGCTCCAATAATTTCCACCTTGCCAATGCCTTAACTCCTAAAAATTGTAATCTCTCTTAAATTCATCTTATCTGCAAAAGAAAGCAACCTCTTTAGATCATCCAAGGAATGATATCCAATATACCATTTTGCATTCGTTTTTTTACATATTTCTTCAAAATAAGGATAATCAACCTCTGACAATGAATGCCCTATTACAAAGATATATTTAATAGTAGTTAACTCATCAAAAAATGAGCGATGCTTTTTTATAATGTCGCTACATTTCTTTGTGGTCTCTTCTTCATACCAAACAGCCTCTCTAGCAGCAGTCTCTAACGCTGATTCCATAATATATCTTTTATAAGGGTCTTTAAACTTAAATGGTTTAAGTCTAACCTTATCCCACTGTTCCTCTTCCATTCCTGGTCTGTGTCCAAGAATCAGTTCACTGGGCTTACAATTATTTCTATTCTTTCGACACCCATGAATATAGCAAACATTATTTGACTTTGCTCCATATAGAGTTTCAATGAATTCAGTGTAATTAAAAGATAGCACTTTATAATCTCCGTGGAGCATTGAGAACGGCCTGTCATCACTTTGCACAACTAATGTTTTAATCCACTTCTTAAACCGTTGTTTTAACTCTCTCGGAATTTCAAAAGTTGGTGCAATTGCTGTTTCCACAGCAGCAAAGAAATCAGCTGCCTGTGCATCAGGATTATATGCTCCAAAATTATCAAGCCACATATCAATAATATCTGGATTAAGGAAGATACTATAATTAAGCTTTCCTAATCAATGACTTAAAGCGTTTTTGTTCTTCAACAGTAATTATAAAATCTCTACCGCAATCTTTACATATTGCAGAAATCGGCTCAAATTTTTTCACTTTACCCATTGACTTTTTCCTCCCTCATATCAGTCTCTTTTCACATCTTCGCCGACCATAAGACCGTTGCCTGCTGCTCACCACGGAGAGGTGTGTAACTTATCAGAGCAGCGTAGGGAGCTACCGCTCCCAGTATATCACAATTTCATCCAGTTTTACAGACGCTTTCTTACCTTTATCACCGCACAATACATCAATCCGCCGATCATTCCACCGACTGTATTGTAGAAGATGTCTGATAGCTGTAATGTTCCCAAGCGAAGCAATAATTGTAGCATCTCAATACTTACAGAAAAGATAAATGCTATCTTTCCGCTTTGCCACAATATCTTCTTCCAGCCGCTTCCTATCTTCTCTCCGAACGTCCACGCCACTACTGCTGAAAACGGTACCATCATGATTACGTTCTCGATGCACTCGGTGGTCAGCTTCTGTTCACCTTTCACTGTCTCCCAGATGCCCCAGCCACCCATGACATCGGATAAAGGATTCATCCAAAGATTGCGGTTTAACAGGGTTCGGAACAGAATAAGTGAGGTCACAAAAGCTAAGAAAAACAACCTCCGGAAGAACACGCTCTCTTTGAACTTCTGATACCATGTCACTATGGCATTCTTCCAGCCTTTGCCAGCATGTATTGGCTCATACGCATACAGATAGAAAAACATAGCCAAAAAGGAAAGCAGGAGCGAGAATCCAAACGGCTCATAGAGAGCAGTCAGGATATTTGTGAGGATCTTTCCAAGTAAATCAATCGTTTCTTTCATCGTTGTTTCTTCTTTTATCAATACAGATGTTCCTGATACTTGCCGTCCATGACATCCTTCAGATACTGACCATACTGGTTCTTCTTCATGACCTCATAGACTTCCATCAGCTCATCCTTGCTGATCCATCCGTTCAGATATGCGATTTCTTCCAGGCAAGCAATCTTACGATGCTGATGCTGCTCGACAGTCTTTACGAAGTTGGTGGCATTCACCAGGCTCTCATGTGTACCTGTATCCAGCCAAGTGAAGCCCTGACCTAGCAATTCCACATTCAGAGTACCATCTTCCAGATACATACGGTTCAAATCGGTAATTTCTAATTCACCACGGGCAGACAGTTTCAGATTCTTGGCAAACTCGACTACACGGTTATCATAGAAGTACAGACCAGTCACGCAGTAGTTGCTCTTCGGATGTTCTGGCTTTTCCTCGATAGAAATGGCCTTACCGTTCTTGTCGAACTCAACAATACCGAATCGCTCCGGATCGTCCACATAATAGCCAAACACCGTTGCGCCCTTGCCGTTTTCTGCCTTTTCCACCGCTGCGTTTAATCTCTTCTTCAATCCGTGGCCCGCAAAAATGTTGTCGCCCAACACCATAGCCACAGAATCGTTTCCGATGAAATCAGCACCAATGATAAAAGCCTGTGCCAGTCCATCTGGAGACGGCTGAACCGCATAGGTCAGATTCACACCAAACTGGTGTCCATCTCCCAGCAGATTCTCGAAACGAGGAGTATCCTGCGGTGTGGAAATAATCAAAATATCGCGGATGCCAGCGTTCATCAGAACGGACATCGGATAATAAATCATCGGTTTGTCGTAGATTGGCAAAAGCTGTTTACTTGTTACTTTTGTTAATGGGTACAGGCGTGTGCCTGAACCTCCTGCTAAAATAATACCTTTCATTCGTTTCTTCACTTCTTCTACTAAAAGTCTAATAGGTGAAAATCATTGTTGCTTGCCTATCATTTTCCAGCATCCCCCATATATTACACTTCCTAAACATCCCCCCAATGTGTTATAAAAGATATCTGATAACTGAAATGTGCCCAATCTCAAAAACAATTGAAGAAATTCTATGGATACAGAAAAACAAAAAGTTATCTTTATGCCTTTCCAAATCATCCTCTGCCTTTCTCCAAATGTCCATATCAACGTAGCACTAAATGGCATCATCATAATCACATTCTCAATACATTCTGTTGTAAGCTTCTTTTTTCCATTCACTGTTTCCCAAATGCTCCAACCTCCCATAACGTTAGATAACGGGTTCATCCATAGATCTCTATTTAGGAGAGTCTTAAATAAAATGAGCGAAGTAACAAAACACAAAAGAAACAATTTACGGAACAACGCTGATTCCTTAAAAGTATCGTGCCACACAATAATTGCAGCCTTCCATCCCTTTCCAACATTAATTGGTCGATACGCATATAAGTAAAAAAACATAGAAAAAAAAGACAAAAGAAGTGAAAAGCCACATGGTCTGTATAGGGCAGTCAGTACGTTAGTTATAATATTATTGAGTATCTTAATTACTTCTGTCATCTTATTCTCATCTCTTAAAATCCAATTTTTTGTCTGCAAAAAAGCAGAAACTCCAAGTTAAAATGTGCAAAAAGCAGCTAAAGTACTATATAACAGAAAGACATTTATATATTCAGTAGTTATGCATGTTTATCCTTCCAGCTTAACGTTTCAAACCACTAATACGAATCTTCACCTTAGTTGAAAACTCACGTACTTCTCTCGGAAATGAAACATAAGACACTACTGCGATTTCAAAAATATAGATTAAAAATCCAGGAACTGCACTAAAACAAAATCCACACACCAAAAAGGCACATGTTTGAATAAAAGGATACAATTTCTCTTTGGTATTGTATTCCATCCATTTAAAATCAGGCAGACATAGAAAATACCAACAAATTGCTGATAACAGTGTCCCTACTGCAAAACTTTCCTTAACCTTATAGATTCCATAGCAGACAATGTTAAATATAAATCCTACAACAATAATCATCATTAGTTTTATGAAATAAATATTTTGTTTTTTCTGTGCTTTATACAAATTAACATATACACTTTTTATGACAATATAAAAAATCTGAGCCGCAAAAAGCAAAAACATAACTTTAGCTGAATCAATATATTTCGTCAAATATATCTCTAAAATAAACCTTGCAGGAAAAGCACACGAAACAATTGCAGCTGCAAAAACCATTACATAATTTCTTGTTTTTCGTATCTGTGATTTATCAGTGGCCTTACAGAAATAATTATATAATGTTGTAGTCACTGGCGTAACTGCAACATTCATAAAGTTCTCCATACTAACAGCAAACGAATACTGTGCAAATGCCAACGTAGTCATCAAAGCCTTAACAAACCATCGATCCATACTCGTAAGCACAACAGATGACAAATTTCCGACTGTCAGCAAAATACCACCTTTAATATTATTTAATAACTCATTTAAAGAGAAAGAAGTTCCTCTATGCTCGCCTGCAACAAGTTTTTTGCAATTCAATTCCAAGGCAATCCACACGATAAAATACACAATGACGTTACTAAATAGAAAACATTGTGCATTATCTGTTTTAATTAAGTATACCCACATCATGTTTGCAAAAAAGATCAAAATCGTATTTGCATTCATGATTTTCCCGTAAAGAGAGAATTCCCCCGTTGCTTGGTATAGCTGTTTAAAATAGTTTGCCAGATTCAACGGTAGAATCGATAATGCAAAAAACACCAAAACTTCTTGCTTTAAAACAACTGCGACAAAAGCACAAATAATCGTAACAGCAATTTCAAAAAACCTCAGTGTAGAAAGATTTGTTCTTAAATCTTCTCCTCGGATATCTTGAACATTTTTCCCTCCGTATTTCAAGTACATTCCATCGACAAAGCCAAAGTGGAACAGACCGGCATAACTTACATAAAGCTGAAATGTCTTTATCGTTGCGTAGCTTTCCACGCTTAATTCCTTTGGAAGGACAAAATTTGTTATCAGGTTAAATCCTAAATTGATAAAATTTGCTATAAGGACGTACATCAGTCCTTTTTTCAGTGATGTTGACATTGTAGACTTTCTCTTCCTTTATTTTTTGAAGATTCAATGCTCTCAATCTTCAATTCCACTTTATATCGTATTAAACACGATTCGAAGTTTTACTTTTTCAAATGTTCTCTTGGTTGTTTTCTTTTTATTATACGGGAGCATCAAAATCTTCAATTTATATTTCAAATTATCTTTGTATTCTGCAAAAAATATAAAATCTTCTTTTGTTTTTTCTGGCATCATCTCGGAATACCCTTTTAGTATTTCCTTCGCCATATCACTTCTAAGGACATTTTTATTTTTAATGATCCCCCTCAGTGTATCTTTCAGAGAATGCCTTTGTGCTCCCAAAACATTTGCATCATGCTGTCTATACATGATATAGGCATTCTGATCTGAATAAAAAAAGCCATTCACAGCAAGACACACAAAGCTGATCCAGCTATCATGCATACTAATTACTGAAGGTTTGTATTGTTTCAGCTTTTCCATCAGTGCTTTATTAAACACAAATGTACATCCTGGTGTTCCATATGTCAGAATATCATACAATGGATTTTTAAATGTATTATCTGTAAACGATTTTCGGATAAATGTTAAGTCTTTGTCCACCACTTCAACTGCACTACTGTATAAAGCAGGCTTGTCTATATTTTCAATACATTTTACAGCAGAAATGATTTTTTCTTCTTTCCAGACATCATCCTGATCACACAGCGCATAATAATCGTAATTTATATCCGCTTTCCAAATCAAGTCCAGAAAACTTTTCGCGGGTTTTAAATTATTCCCTCCATAAACTTTAACCCTATCATACTTTTTCAATATTTCAACCGTTTTATCTGTAGAACCATCGTCACGCGCAAGAATATCAACATATATGTCCTTCTGCGCTAGTACGCTTTCCAATAGTTCTGGTAAATATTTTTCGCCATTATATGTAGATAATAATATTAAGCATCGACACATACTACACCTCTCAAATTATTCGCTTGCAATTGCTTGTGCTTTCGCATTATATGTTATATATAAAGCAATAATTACCCAAAGCAACTGCGATACATCAGCAACAGACAGCATTACCGCCACATAGGACACAAAACAGAGAAAAAAGCTGTTATTCATGTTTCTTGAATTTTTGAATGTTGCTTTTTTCCAAGAAGATTTAAGAAGCGAGTAGAATAAGCTAAAACATGCAATTCCACCTAACAAACCTTCCTCTACAAAATATCCAACATAACCGTTGTCAATGGTATCTCTTACCTGCCATACTCCATTTATACGATAACTTAATTTCCCCCTTGTATGGCAACTTGCTCCCAGTCCAAATACTGCATTATGTATCAGCATCCAAGAAATACCCGATAACTGTATCATTCTTGACGAAAGCCCCGTTGAAGAATTTCCGCCAAAATTTTCAATTGTTTCTCCACTATCTCCAAACGCAATTATTATTGATTTAATTATGTTTGTAAATTGTTGTGAAACAGTCGGCACCGCAAAAGAAACGAACACTGCCAAACAAGCAATTACACAACCTGCACAAAAAATTTTATTTCTTGTTTTTTTATCTGTAATAAGTATAAACACCAAAAGCAACGCAAGCAGTACAACAATTGTTCCTCTTGACTCTGTTAAGAATGCTGCGACAATATTTAGACCAAGAATACATCCATTCCACCTTCTTCTTTCATTTTGCCACATATACAATGCTAAGGGGATAATAAGCGCACAATACATTGCATAGTATACCGGATGCCCAAATGTAGCTTCTGCACGAATGATGCCCATTCTTACCGTAGACTCCATTAAAACATTCCGAGATACCGTATTCAAAGAATAAAACAAATTTGAGCCAATCAGAACATTGATAATGCTGATAACTGCTATTATTCCACTTGCATCTACGATTGTTTTCACGCACAGATACACATCTTCTTGATCCTGTATAATTTGACAAATCAAGACAATCAGTATCAGTTGCTCAACAATGACTGTAAACTCCGTATTGATTGCATCAGATAAGCTTGAAACATAATACCCGTTTGCCAAAATTCTTGCTGCAAAATAAATAATCAACGGCCAATATAGGCCAGTTGCTTTCAAGGGTTTCCTAATTAGTATTATTTTTTTGTTTCGGAAACATACACATAGAAGAAGTATCAGCAACAAAATTCTGCTGGCTTTCAGAAGAGGCATACCTCCACCTAGTTCAATTGAAAAATAGTCCGGCAATATCGGGTAAAATGCCATAAAAAATATAATGAATTTTTTATTTCCTCTCGATGCCGCCCAAATTGCCGCTAATATAAAAACAATCAAAAATATCATAGTTATATTACTCCATATCGCATTCTTTCCATCCTGTATTCTATACTTTTTATCGTTTTATTCTACCCATCACTTTTTTTATTGTTCTTTTTAGTCCTTTGGGTACCATCCCAGAAATCGTATACTTTACAATATCTTTCTTACAGGTTTTGTGGAAATACTGATTCACGGCCTCATAACCTTTTTCCTTGTACAGTTTCAAGATTTCCTCACGCTTAGGACTATATTTACTCGGAGAATACAACTGATCATTATGTTTTGCAACTTTTTCAAAATCCGAAGTCATCAGCGCAAACTGATCTTCACACTGTTCCAGAACATTATTGCCTTTATCCGTATTGACCAATAGGCAAGAGATTCCCTTTCCATTGGATAGTCCCTGCTTTACATCATAGGAAGGATATTCCTCATGGAACCCCCAGAAATCGCCTACAGTCAAATCACCTACACGCTCTTCTGATGCAAATGGGCAGGAATAACAATTCTCACGATATGTATAGGACTTAGAGAAAAAATGAATGTATGCAGTGCATCCGCCCATCAACACTTTTTCCTTAAATCCATGTCCTTCACCCACATAGACGCTCCGCGTGATCATTCCCTGTCCTTTGGTCTTATCTCTGAAATAGAACTCAGTAATTTTACCACCAAGTTTTTTTCCATGAAATTCTATAAAATCTTGAAACAATCTCTTACTAGGAACACCATGACAAATGATATCTATTGTAATCAGGTTGTTATATTCTTTTTTCAAGTATTTTTTTAACCCAGCAATCTGACAGGGTGTTCCAGAGAATAAAACTACTTTTCCCTGTATCAAATCCCGCTTTGCCTGCGAATAAGTATCTCCAATTTCGCTCTGAACATACTTTGAACCCTGTAATAAGATCAGCTTATCCAGTGAATCAACGCGAATATGTTTCGGTTCCAGTATTCCATTTTCCATAGGGAGTGCTGCACCGTATACTATGCCCTCGTTCTTCAAAACAGCTTCTGCAATCACTGCAAAAGCACCACCAGATGCGGACTTCCGTAACAAAACACTATTTTTAGAGGCAGCTGCATAAACCTTTTTAGGTTCTTCCGTTTTGGGTTTGTTCTGGTACCCACAAACCGTCATACATGCTCCACACTGAACACATAAGTCCTGCTGAATTACAGGATAGATAAATCCATATTCATCCGCCTGCATTTTAATTGCCGATTTCGGGCAAATATTCATACAAGCTCCACATCCACAACATTCTTTTTTATCCTTGTATAGAATAATCTCGCTCATCTTTTTTCTCCCACCAGAAATTCATCCGCCTCCTGAACCTTTCTAGCGATGTATTCCTGTGTCTGCATATAGTTCATCGGCTTATTCAGCATGTTGATCAGTTCTTTTTCTCTTCCAATTTCAAGAAGTCTTGATGGAATTTTCATATCTTCCAACAGGGAATGTATTTTATTGATTCGATTTTTTTCAGTCGGATAACATACAACCGGCTTTTCATACTTGATAGAAAATACCGTCCCATGAAATGTTCCAGTAATTATTTTTTCCGCATTTCGGAACAAATCAACCCATTCGTAAGGACTCAGATTAATAAATCCTTCATCATAATATGTTTTATAATCACCCGCGCCGATGATCTTCAAGCTGTTATTCTGTGCATACTGTTTCAATTCCTCCACCATAGAAGGTGTCAGTTTACAATCATAAATCAATATATATTTGTATGGTTTCGGCTGAATATTATCTTTCTTAATATTAGCATCAAAGTTATAGAGGAATGTCGGATCAAGCATCTTTTCTGCGTTTCTTCCAGAAACTCTTTCAATAAACTTTACAGTTTCTGTATCACGTCCTGAAATGCGGTCGATATTCTTCAATCCAGAGGCAACCTCTGCCGGAACCTCTGTATCCTCCGTTACAGCCCCCACACTTGGTGCATAAGCAATTGTCTGTTGTTCTTCAAGACCTGTTCCGAATTTTAATGGATGATATCCAGAACCACACAAATTCCAGATCTCATCACTTCCCAACACGATTAGATCTAGTTTTAACGTCGCAATTTCTTCTGCACTTTTTACAGAGTGCGTACGAGGAATGGTATGTTCGTATTTCGTGAACGTCTGCAATTGCTGAATTTTTTTTATATAAGTAGCAGGTGTGTCAATTCCAAATCTGAAATGAAGAATGTGAATGATGTTCTTCCGCCAATGCCTTGGATTTACATAGTTTACAACTACGATTTCCGCTTTCGGGTACAGTCTCCGAAGTGTTTCATACATCGCCTTCATCTGAAGAAATGCACCATAATTTTTTACGTAATGATGTGTTAAAATTCCTATTCTCATTTTTTTGCCATTCCTATCGCATCTTTTAAATACTGCTTGCTGCTCTGCCGATTCTGTTCTATGACATCATACACTTTTTCATAGTTGATTTCCGACTTCATACTTTCTAAATCGAAGCAAAAATCCTCTTTGATAGGGCGGTTTGTAATCTGAAGTTCACTCAGCAAGGCTGTTACTTTTTTGATTCGGCTTTCATTTGTCAGATATACCTTAAACTGCCTGCGATTCAGAATAGAGAATACTGCACCGTGAAAAGTTCCAGTAAACACAAACTCCGCATTTCGGAACATTTCCACCCACTCAAATGGTGTCAGGTTTACAGTAACTTCTGAATATCGTTTGTCGCATTCACCAGCGCCATAAACCGCCAAACCATGCTCTTTTGCATAATAAAAAATTTGATTTAAAATATTTTCCGGTAGATTTTCGCAGTAGTAAAACAGAATATATGGCTTTCTTTTTGCTTTTAATTCTGCCCGTGGAAATTCGGCCAAAAAAGTAGGATCTAAAACTCGTTTCGGTGCGTTCCCTGTTACCTGTTCTACCAGCTGCTCTGTCAGGTCATCTCGCGCAGAAATCCGCTTAAACTTTCTGATACCATCAATAACATACTGCGGAATTGCTTCATCCGTTGCCGTCTTTCCTACACTCGGCGCATATGCAATCAAATTTTTACACGTTAATCCTACACCAAATTTAAGTTCAGCATTTCCCTTTGTATCTCTGTAGTTCCACACTTCATCACTGCCAACAACAATGCAGTCAAATGCTAATTCATTGATCTGTCGAGCATTAAAACATCTTTTGGAAAGTACCATTTCTTGATTTCTTGCTTTCGCAAAAGTGTTCGGAAGATGAATCTTAGCAAACCATTCTTTCAGCGTTTCTCTATTTTTATAAAATCGAAACCACCCCCCGGCATTGATGATATAATGTTTTATGTTTACATAATCTATAATCTGTACTTCATCTTCAGGAAATAGTTCTGAAATTGCTTCTCTTAGTGCCCACGCTTGTAAAAAAGCACCATAATTGTTGATATATTGATGTGTTAATATTCCGATTTTCATTTCACTTCTCCAGCAAGTTGTAAATATCTCTCCTGTAGGTTCTTCGCTTCAAAGGCAATATTATAGTGGTGTTCTGTAATCAACTTCGTGTTATCATTACGCTCATTCTGCTGCAACGCATCACTCAGTGTTTTTGCCCATACAGAAACAGATTCTGTAAGCGGGACAAATTTTGCGTGCTGTGACAATCCAATTTCTCTTGTAATGGCTGACGAAAAGACACACGGAAGGTCCGCTGCCTGAGCCTCTACGCCCACAACCGGAAGGCCTTCCCAGATTGACGGCAAAACAAAGCAGTCAAATGCTTGATACCACTCATTGGCGTTTCCAACATTTCCAACGAAGGTTACATGCTCACTGATACCAAGGTCTGCCGCCTTTCTTTTAATTTCATCCATCAGTTCACCATCGCCTAATAGAACAAGATGTGCCTGAGAATCAATTTTTAAGACCTCTGCAAAAACATCCACTAAGAATGTATGGTTTTTTTGCGCCATAAAGCGTCCAACATGCCCCACAACGTGTTTGTTTTCCAGATTGTTTTCCTTGCGAATCTTATTACGAATTTCTGGGTTATAGATAAAGCGCTCGACGTCTATTGCATTTGGAATCAGCACATAGTCATTTTCATCTACTACTTTTTGTCCAAAATAGCATTTTGCAGCCTCGACACCACAAGAAAAATGATGCGTCATATTTGTGGGAAGGCAAGCCTTACAAACAAGCTTGATTGGAAGCTTCCAGTCTTTCGTTATGCTTGCTCCATGTGCATGAAAAATGCGCACAGGAATTTTGCTCACTTTGGCAGCATGAAGTGCATACACGCCAAGTGCCCCATTGTGCGCCTCAACGATTTTATATTCTGGATGTTCTTGAAACAGTTCTCGCATGTATTTCAAGTACACAGGATACTTGGCCGGATTCAATCCCGGTGTATGATAAATTCTACCGCCCATAGATTTTATTTCATCGTCATACGCTCCCGGTTTTTTCTTATTGCATAAAAAATCGAATTGAACTTTTGACTTATCCATATATCGATAATAGTTCATCAGCATCGTCTCAATACCAGCACGATCCATATTGCTGACAGAATGAAGAATTCTTATCATTGCCTTTTCTCCTTATAAATTTCTTTTCACAATACGAGTTACGTACTGTCTTTCTGCTGATAAATATTTTCTCAGCAATTCAAGTGTCAACCGTTATATTCTATGTTTTATTTCACTACCTCTGTTCAGATGAAACACTTCCAATGTATTGTTCATAAACCAGAGTGCTCCATACAAACGCAGGTAGTGATACTGAAAGTCCTTACGATAAAATCATCTGCTGTTGCTGAACCTAGGTAGCGAGATAAAAACCGCTTTCGCAGCTTCACCTATCTCTCAAAAAATGCCGTAACTACGCTATTTTTCAGGCTTTTCCACTATGTACATCTCACTACCTTCGTTCGGTTAGAGGAGATTATTTATTATCAATACTCTCATCTATTGTTATCTCCTGTACAGATTCATCGTTTCCTTTACAACTTCATCCCAGTTATATTTCTCGCAGATAAAGTCAGCTGCTTGATTCTTCATTTTCATAACCATTTCAAGATGGTCACATGCCTCTTGCAGTTTTTCTCGCAAGTCCTCTACATCTGACTTTTTGAAAATCAATGCCCTATCTTCCACAACCTCTGTACACTCTGGGATATTCGAAACTAGACAACAATTCCCATAGCTCATAGCTTCTAAAAGACTCAATGGCATTCCTTCCAAATCTGAAGGTAACGTATATACATAAGCATTACTATATAGTTCCTTCAATATCTGCCCCTGAACAAATCCTGTAAAAATAATCCTGTCATCATCTTTTGCTAGATCCTTTAATTCATTCATAAATGAGTCTGTATCACTTGAACCACCTGCTATTACCAGCTTCTTATCAGTCTTAACATTCTTAAATGCCTCAACCAAATATCTAATCCCCTTTTCCGGAACTAATCGTCCTAAAAACAATATGTAAGAATCTTTTTCCAAACCATATTTTTCTGTAATTAATTCAGCTTCTTGGATTTTTGGTCTATTCACTCCATTTGGAATGAACACTGTTTTTCTTCCATACTCTTTCTCAAAATAATCTTGAACGCCTTTACTCAGCACAATAATTTCATCCGCATACTTCACAGCATTCTTTTCACCCTGATGAATAAATTTTGAACCAAATCCACTTTTCCATTTTTCACGTTGCCAATCCAATCCATGAATTGTTACAATCACTTTTTTACCAAATAGTTTTGGCAACCACGCGAAAAATGCCGGTCCCTCTGCATGAATATGAACAATGTCATACCGGCCAAAAGCACAACATAATGCTGCAAAAAAGGATGATGATACAGCTGCAAGACCTTTTTTCTCTATTGTTGGGACTGTTTTAAGCCTAATTCCTTTATATTCTTTAAGTCGTTTTGAATCATATTCAGAACCACTCACATGATGACCACCTCTGTCGTAGCATGTCACATTATGCCCTTGTGCAACCATCCTTGAGCAAAGTTCTTCAACCACTATTTCAACTCCGCCTTCTCTTGATGGAATTCTTTTTTGACCAAACATAGCAATATTAAGTTTTTCTTTATGCTTACTCTTTCGTCTGTTCACGTCTTTAAACTGCTCCATCACTCTTTAATACGCCTGTAATTGTCTTAAAAATAATCCTCAAATCATTCTTAACACTCCACTCCCTAATATACTGGGTATCCAGCTTCACCACTTCCTCAAAGTCCGTGATATTGCTCCTGCCACTCACCTGCCATAGTCCGGTCAGTCCCGGTCTGAATGACATTCTGGCTCTATGGTGTGGCTCATACTTCTCCCACTCATCGAGTGTCGGTGGTCTGGTGCCTACCAGACTCATATCTCCCACTAGTATGTTGAAGAATTGTGGGAATTCATCCAGGCTTGTTTTCCTGATGAACTGCCCGATTCCGGTTTTCTTCTTTCCGTTTGGCAGCACCTTATTGCCTATGATTCTAGGATCGAAATCCATCTTAAACATCATTCCGTCGCCCACTTTATTCTGTGCCGCAAGCTCCTTCTTTCGCTCCTCGGCATCCATATACATGCTGCGGAATTTATACATCTTGAACTTTCTGCCGTTTCTGCCGACTCTCTCCTGTGAGAAGAATATCGGTCCCGGCGATGCTATGTATATCATAGGTCCCACAAATATCATGATGATAAGTGTGAACAGGCAGCCCACCAGTCCTCCGACTATATCCATGCCCCTCTTTACCAGAAGTGCGCTGGGATTTGCATAGTTCTCGCTTGATGTAACTACTGTGTAGTCGCCTATCTTTTCTATCTGCTTGTAGCCACCCTGGGCTGTACCATTTTTTGCTATTCCTGTATGTACTGCAATTCCCATCTCTAGGAATATATCTGCCATTTTTTCAGGATATTCATCCTCGCTGCAAGGCGGAATGAGTACCTCATCCACCCATTCATCGCACGCATAGTCTACTATGCCATCGTGATTCGCAACTATCGGTATGCCGCATATAGTCTCACCCTTCATGTCTGTATCCAGTGAAGCTGCTACTATCTTTGTATAGCCTATACAGCTTTTCTCCACTGTGCACAGTGTATCTCGAAGTATTGCATCAGGTGCTATGACAAACAGTGATTTCTTAGATGCTGCAAAGTCCTTTTTCTTAAGGAAGCTCTTGAGCGCAAGTCTTGCTACATATGTTATTGTCACATAGATTGGAAACATAATATAAAATGATAATCGCGAGTATATATCAGCCATCTGTGTGGTGAACAGAAACAGTGCTGTCGCCAGAAATACAAGCACTGCATGCTTACAGGTCGATATAAATTCATCCAGATATCCGCGTTTTAGGACATTCTTGAATGAGTCTTCCATTATCTCCACACAGAAATCTATCAGAAGGAATGCTACACCCAGTATACGGTAGTCCTTGTCCACATATGGGTTATTAAAGCCGAAGCGTATCACATATGAAATAAAAAATGCTATAACAATACATGCGATATCTATAAACATAAAGTCTATATGCTTTGTCCATCCTCTGCCTTTCTTTCTGTACATTCTTTCCAAATTCTCCTTATTGTATCTTTTATTTTCCCTATACCCACTCCGAGGGAGGTACCTTTGTACCCCCCCCGAATATTTTTAGTCTATTTTGTTTTTTGTATGTTTATTCGGATTAGCGTATCTTTTGTTGTATCTAATTGGTTTTTCAATGACTTATTTTCACCTTTTTTTTATTCATTGTCAATGAATATTAGGTTTTCTTTACAATTTTTGACATATTCGCCAATCTGTATAGTATTATCAGCTCAATATTATACATTATTTATATGTCATTCTGCTTATTTTTCCTCAAACAGCCTCTGCTTCCTCTCTATCATCTCATCAATCCT